>CXWK01098991.1_pt1 | contig 57165 bp, 59 predicted proteins | sample 590851 | NCBI WGS metagenome assembly CXWK01 (sample SAMEA3498364, study PRJEB10139) | wastewater metagenome | biome: wastewater treatment plant; material: activated sludge | place: Denmark | collected 2014-08-01 | reverse complement strand
GTGCGGGCGGATCAAGCCTCACCTGAGCCTCGGGGTGTAAATCCTGAAAAGACTCTTCGATCCAATCGGGCATTCTCTGCAGCGGCGGGAGGAAGTCGGCGTCCGGTTCAAGGTCGAGTTCTAAGTCCACACTCGGCAGCATCACACTCGAACTCATTACCGGGAGGTCAAAGTCGGCCAGCAAATCCCGGTCTTCGAGATGAGGCAATGGCGTCTCCGATGGCATCGAACGCTATTCTTGCTCATCAGCCAACGGGGCCGGTTCCGGGTCCGCTAAATCGAAATTCGGAGAATGAAGCACTCGTTCCATGCCTTTTGGAAGGCTTACTGATATCGGGGAACCTGTAGGCAGATCCCCAAGGAACTCAAGAGATATTTCGGTTGGTAGATCACCGAATCCAAACTCGTCCATCCCCGCAAGCTCAGGGGGAATGACCATTTTGACCTCGCCCCCATGCCCACCTGGCTTTATTTGGGGCGTGACCACCGCCGGTCGCGGGCTTACTCGAGGGCGATCCTGGTCAGCTTGACCATTTAAATCACTTTCGACAGAACCAAGTTGCACTGGCGGTTTCGGTCCTTTGTCCTGCTCGGCATCTGCAGCCCGCAAAGATCGATCAGGGATCGCCATTCCTGCGAGCTCGAGCACATCATCGTCAATGTCCGCATAGTTATAGGCGTACTCAGCATTTCGTCGCGTTAAATCATCAGACTGTCCGCCGTTTCCAACTTGATTGCCCCCTGCCACGGGTACTGCTGGCATGATGGTCGCTTGAACTTTTGGCGACGGAAACTCATCTGCAGAGGGCCCCGGGAACAGTCGCGCATCATCAGCAAGCCCCGGTAGTGAAAATTCTGGCTCGCCAGCTTTGGGTAGTCGGCCGTCTTTCGCGCCACCTGCGAGAGTGCCTCCTCCCTTGCTCTGTTTTCCAGCAGCTGCCGTCTTAGCAGAGGGTGCATCCCTACCACCAATTTTGATCCCTTCAACAACTGCCTGCTGCTGTCCACTTACGACAATACCTTGCTCTGTTGTCGCTGCTTGAGACGGGGCCCCAACAATCTTGATTTGAGGGGCGGACGCCGAACCCGGGGCCACCCTCTCAAGAGAGGCCTTTGCCCCTTTTGACCGTTGTGATGACTGCGGTGTAGATGGAGCGTTAGACGTGCTCGGTGATGGGCTGGCCAATTGCGGTGCAACTGCCGTGGAAATACTCGGTACGGCCTGCTTCGGAGCAGGATTGCCAAAGGGGTCTGCCCCACCAGGTGCAGCGGAGAAGTCGGGCACGCTCAGAGTCGCCGTGCTGAAAATTTCCGCCGCAGGTTTTGGAGCAAAGGCATCAACAGTAGCGCCCCCTAGGGAAAACATCGGCTCCATGGACGCCGGATTGTTTGCACCAGGAGCAGGGAAAGCCGCCAGTGGATCATTGGTTTGCGACGCAACGCCCCCTCCTGGCAACGCCACAGCTCCGGTGTTGGAGTTGGCCTCAAATCTGGTTTCGTGCTCGCCTTCACCCACCACACCCGCAATAGATTGTGGTACTGGCTCGAAGGGAAAGAGCAGGTTGGACGCCGCCAACCTGACGCACTTCAACTTAATCGGCTTGGGACGTCCATCACTGAGCAGATCTGGAAAAACAGACCAGTAGATCGATCCATCTGGGGACCTTTCAAGGATATGGTGATCTAGCAGCACCTCTCCCAGTGCATCCGCACTACGCGGTACCGCCTTGACGCCCTTCTCATTCAACTCCTCTGTGATGTCCTTAACGCCCTGCACCCAGGCAACGTAGACCCCGTCACCGATAACCCAAACTCGGTGCCCAACTTCATTAACCTTCCAGACACCGATGCTTTTCAGATGCCGCATCGTATCGACCACGAGCGAGGAAACGGGCACGCCGATTCCCAGCGCTGATTTACCAGATGCGTCGCCGCCCCACTTCCTGAGATCCGCCTCTACTGAGGTCGAATCCGCCTTGATGACCAGCCCCGTTAGAATGCTCTTCTCGTCATCACAGGCGATCGCATTGACCATCGCAAAATAGAGGTCCTGCCCCGCCTCCATGAGCCACAACCGCAACTCTTTTGACAGAAGGCGATCTATCATCGTGGTCGACAGATGCTTATGGACATCGTGCCGATTTGGGTTCCAGTGGAAGAAGTAGCGCTCGACGCCATTCTCTTGCGCCCATTCTGGAATCGAGTTGGCGACCGGCTGCCAGATCTTTTCAGCTGACGCATCGGTCACTCTCAGGTCGTAAAGCGGCTTGCCCACGTCATGCATAAGTGCAGCGAGCACCGCCGCCGCGTTCCATCGATCTCGTCTTTTGATTCGTTCGGCCGGATACCGATCGTGGTCAAAACTCGTCACCTGGCACGCATTCAGCGCGTGCACCGCCACTTCAAGGGAGTGCGCCAGTAGCCCACCGGCACCCCGGTGATGGTGGGCCTGTGATGCCGGCAGCATGTGGGCAAAACTGGCGAAGGAGTCGAGAACCGGCAGAATCAAACGATTGAACTCCCTGGGAGGGAGTCCAATACCGCTGGCTATAGCGCGCACCTTTGCCGCGTGGGCATTCAGAAGAAACTTGCCCGGAACCCTTGCAGGCAGGCCGACCAGAAAAGGTGGGTACTTGAGCGAGGCCTCGTCGCCCCGCATCAAATATTTCTGCAGCTCGGGGTCTTCAAGCTCCAGCTCTTGAATCTGGTTAATAGTAAGACTGCGCTTGCCTTCACGCCCAGCATCTATTGAGGTACGCGTAACGAGCCCCTTTAATAATTTTAGTAATTGCATGCAGTCCTCCTGATGCACGCATTCTGTCTAGATGTCGGAAAAGCGGTGCCTGAATCCATACCACTTCGCGGGTCGGACTCACCACACCAGCAGTTTGCACAACCATATGATCCCCCTCACACACTATGGGAGGGCAATATGGTCCGGACAAAGGCAATCACTATCGCGGCGGCTGTATTTCTTACGGCCTGCACAAGCACCCACAAACATCCCTATGACCAGATCACTGAGGACGCCACGGCGTACGTGCCGGTAAGAGTTGCGCACGAGTTTTACAGCAGCTGGGGTCATGATGGCCGCGGCGGTGCGGCGCTTCGAAAACCTGCGTACGAACACGTGATGGGTAGCGAGGATGAGGTAATGACCACTCAGGGTAATTACGCGCAGTTACGCTCCGGACAGGGCACTGGCAATAGCGTTGTGGTGACCGCACTCAATCACGGAATGAACAAGGCCATCGACCAGGCCCTTACCTTCACACCACCCGATCAAAAACCCGCCCCCCGCTCCTATGCACTCAATGCCAGTAAAGAGGAATACGAAAGAGCGTATCGAAAACTGTGCCGAGGCGCAGGAATGGAAATGACAGAGCGCGAGTGGGAAATTGTTGCCTTGGGAGGTCCACAGGGTGTCCCCGCGACACTCCGCGGGAAGTGTCTTTCCTACAAATAGGAAGCGGACAGAAATCCAGAGCATAAGCCCGGTCTCACCGGGCTGTTTCTAGCCTAGAAGCAGATGAATTAACCACCAATACACGGGAGTGTCGTAGGTGGCCATCCCCAATATCACACCGATCATCGAGCCAAACACCAACTCAACGATGAGAAGGTATTTGAGCCGTACTCCCCATACGTTCCCGTGCGATGACTCCTTCAAACCTTCGGGAAGGGCATGCAAACGGTTCATTCTCAGCTGCAAGTCCAATCCAATACTATTTATGCTGCTTGTAGTTTCTGTCTTGCTCATTTCTTCCGCCTGCCCGTGATTTTCTTTGCTACCAAAGACTTCCTCATGAGCTGTGAGCAACGATCTCAGGGAGATCCGTTTACGAAATCGTTTTGCAAATTGCGCGGCCGGCTCTGCACTGCCCATGAATAGTCCCCTCACCAGTTGAGATTCAGGGACCGTACCAAAAATCAAGTCCGGCACAGGCCCTATTCGCCACCATTGGTGGGTCGGATGCCCCCCTTGGTTAGCTGCAGTCAGCTGTAAGGTGGTCAGCGAGAACCGACGTAGCACTTCGATGATTACCCGCCGCAATTGAACGCATGACCGGGACTCGTTGAACATCGCTCTCGTGTTCGGGCCGGAGGCATTTTCTTAGCGCCATGCCGCCGCTTCATACCTGCACAAGCGAATTACAACGATGACGGAACATAATCAGTACGACGAAAACCAAGAAGGCACTGCCCACCACCAGGCCCCAGCCAATGACCTGAGCACGTTCTGCGAGGTTGCTGTCGCGTCAGGTAATACCGGCAATGTCGGGGAGACCAATCTCACTTGGTTGGCCCTTGACCTCATCGAGGAACAGGAGGGTTTCAATCTTCGCGACTATGAGCGACCAGACACCGTAAAGCACATCGAACGGTTGGCGCTCGCCTGGGAGCGAAGCGAGCAGTTTCAGCCGATCGAAGTCCAAGTTGTCGATGGGCATTGCTATGTACGTGACGGACATTGCCGGCTCCGTGCGGCGCGATTGGCCGCTTCTCGTGGCGCCCCCATCAAGCGTTTGCCTGTTATTGAGCTTAAGGGGAATGACCAGCTCGCCTGCGTGCGAATTCTGACCTCGAATGAGCAGCTCAAGCTCAGCATTATTCAGCGAGCGCATGGCTATCAACGCCTACGCGACTTCAATTGGCCGGATGAGCAAATCGCGTCCCATATTGGCATGACCGATACGCACGTGCGCGAAACGCTGCGCTTGCTACTTCTGCCGGAGTCCATCCAGGTTCTGCTTGAAAAGGGCGTCATCAAGCCCTTCCTCGCCCTTGATCTATGGCCGAAATACGGTGGTGCGAGCGAACAAATCATTCTCGATGCCTATGAGGCGCGAAAGCGTGAGCAGGCTGAACTTTTGGCCAAGGCAGTCATTGCCGGCGATGAGCAACTGGCCCCACCAGTCCAAGTAGTTGACCAGACGCAGCTCGCCCCGATCCCTGAGCCAGAGATACGTCTTACCAGTCGGCATATTTCAGCGCCGACTAAACGGATCGGTAAAAAGCTGATTACCAACATGACGTCGACCGTGACCGGGATCTCGAAGCTCATGCGCGAATCCGCGATTATTGATGCAAACAACGGAACCATTTCCGTCCAGATCCCGATCGAGGAATACGAGCGATTCATGTCGATCTCAAGCGAAGTTTCCAAGCATCGCCAGGACGAGCCAGCTGGCAAACCAGACAGCGATAATGACCAGCAGGTACTCGGGTTGGCTAGTTGATAGGAATTATCTTTGCCAGCCAATCGAACACAACATTTAAACCCCCAAAGGGGAAATGACGATGAGTAACACTTTTACTATTTCGCATACCCCGATGAACTCGGGTAAAGGCAAGACCCCAATAGCTGACGCTTATGAGCAGACTCGGGCTGCACTCGGCGTGTATCAAGGTCTAATGGTAACTGAATTGGGTGACGACGCAGAAAGCTACGAGCTGGCCTGTGCTTCCGCCGTCATGGGCCGGGAAAACGTCGGCATTGCTTTCAGCGTGAAAGCCCATCGCATCTACGTTCTGATCTCGGACGATGGCCGACCTGACAAGCACTCTCTACCGACTTGGTTGCTGGATATGGCCAAGTATCTGACGGAAGTCTTGAGAACTTTCGTGGTGCCAGATCAGGGGAGTGAATTCACCTACTGGAGCGACAGCGTGCGTGGGCAATTCATCGCATACAAATTTAAAATGGCTGATTCTCCGACCAACATAGTTCCTATTTGCGAAATTGCACCTCACTTGACCACCCGTTTGCATTCCACCTGACCAGCTGTTTGCATCGAATTTGACCAGGTGCTTTGAATTGATTTTTCGAGGCACCAATATTTCGTTTCGGCAATTTGAGGTTGTGCGCGAACGTCAAAGCGTTGGTAGGCACAGACTTTTTTATCGGGCAACCAGTAGGAAGAAAATTCGCCTTCCATCTCTTGGTCATCCGGCGTGCCCTGGGTCACGGAAGCTACAGCAGCATCAAGCGTGAGCTGAATTTGAGAATTCACCTGCGAATAGAGTCCTCCGGACGAGATCGCCCAGATGTATCTGCAACTGCACCGGCAACACCGATCCACCTGGGCATTTGAGGTAGCGCTCAGGCCATGGAATGAGAAATGGTAGTAGGCGCTAATCCGCGTCAGATCAAATCACTTTCAACGTCCGAGACTAATGACCACCCTGATCGGTGGCCTGATAAGAGCCATACTGGCCCCGATGGTGACAACAAAAAAAACCGAGAGGTGAGCATGAGTACACTACGAAGCAACTTTGAAGCGGCTGCGCTGGCAGACCAGGAGTGCCTGTCCGAGTGGCACGTTATCACCCAGGCCATGGTGGACGAGTACGCCGCGCTCACCGGCGACGGTGAAGGCGAATGGGTCCATCTGGACCCGGAACGCGCCGCCCAGGAGCCCGGCTATGCCGGCACCATCGTCCAGGGATTCTTGCAGGTTTCACACCTGATCAAGCTGCACGCCGAGGCAATGAAAGCCCGGCCAGCCATCGACAAGAACTTCGCACTCAACTACGGCTTTGATCGGTTGCGCTTCGTCGGTCAGATGCCGGTGGGGGCGAAATTTCGGGCGCGTGTGGGTGCGCGTGAGCTGGTGCAAAAGCCAAATGGTGGGTGTTTGCTGAAGCAGGAAGTGAAGCTTGAGTTGGAGGATGGGCGGCCTACGCTGGTGGCTGAGTGGCTGTTTTATCTGGATTCGCGGGCGTTTCTTGAGGGTTGACTGGTAGGATTCAGGTTGACACAGGATCAGTGGTCGCCAGTGTATGTGATCTCACGGCGCAACCCGAGGCGCAGGATATAGCCGATACCCTGGATGCCGCCTGATAACCCATCAGGCGGCTGAAGCACCTAGCAACACCCTGGCCCTGGAACAGCTCTGATGCGAATCAGCTGCGCAGCCAAACCTCGATATTGCCCGCCCGCGCCACGCTGTAATCCCGACCTAGCGGCACTGCTGCGACCAACCCGAGCTGCTCCAGCTGTGCTATCAAAACCCGCGCTTCATCTGCAGGCAGGGCGTTTACCACGTCCGCAGCGCGCTGCAACAGGAACAACAAATAAGGCTCTACGCCAACCTCGATCGCTGTCCCGCGAAAGCAGGTGCTGACCATACCAATCTGCCGCAGCGCAGGCTTTTCAGTCACCGGCTCGCCGTCAGCCGGCTGCGCCTGCGCGACCCACCGATCCATAAACGCCAGCTTGTCGGTGAGCTCCGGAAAAATATCCACTGCGATGTGCTGCAGGACTGGTAACAGCGTTGGCGGCAAGGCGTCATTGGGCCAGAACTCAGGACGGCTGTCGGAATACTCCACCACATCCAGCCCGGGCGCCGTCATGCGCTCGACCCAACGGTGTACGCGGGGAACACGGCTTTGCATGATCCCCAGCGGCACCGGATCGCGTCCCAGGTGAGCGAACATGGGGCCTATCAGGCCGTAATCGGCAATTGAAGGACGCCCACCCAACAGATAGGGCATCACCGCGAAATGCGCGTCCAGCACCTCAAGGAGTTGCTCGAAGGATTGCTCGATCAGCGCTGCGCTCTGCTCATTCACGCCCAGGCGTGGCAGATAGGAATTCATGCGCCCCATGATTTTCTCGGCCATTTCTTCGCCAGAGCCGCTGATAAAGGCATGGCGTAAAAAGCCTTCCTGCTGCACGCGGTACGACCAGCGATAATGCATGGCGTGCTTGAGCATGGCCTGGCTGCCGTAGTATTCGATAATCACCGCGACCACGCGTTGCAGGGGTGTGCTCGGGTAAACGGGATAACGCACGCCCTGCGCCTCGAAAAAATCGATAATGTCGACCGTGTCCTGAATCACTCGGCCCTCCGGCGTTTCCAGCACCGGAATAATCCCTCGGCCAATTTGCGGCAAAATGCGCGTGGCAAAGTCCGGGTGCGAAGTAGGCACCTCCACATAGGCGATACCCTGGTTGCGCAAATAACAGCGCGCCTTGCCGGTATATAGCGAGTGCGAGGAGCCGTAGAGGGTATAGAGGTTCTGATCGAGGGACATGACAAATCCGTTGTTATGGCTGGAAGACTGCCTCAGATCCTAGCGATCTTCTCCCCTGAAGGCAACCCGAAACCACGGCTGGTGTTGTCACCGGGCCGCCAAAGAGAGTGGCCACGCTCCAGACGTGGTTAGAGCTACCACGCGTCTGTGTCCCGGGAGTTAACCTTCACCTGCCCCCAATTAGGGTGGTGGTGGTGTTCTTGCCAACTTTCCATTCCTGCTGCTGGGTCAGTTGGTTGGCGTCGTCATAGGTGATGGTTTGATCGCTTTCACCATATGACCCTGAGCCAGACTTTTCATTTCAATTTCAAACGGTTAGCGCTTAAGTAAGTGCCATTCTCATCTGACCCCGTTACCGTGCACCGTTACCGCGCAAGACCCGTACCGCCTTACCACTGTCCCTTCAAGGCTCCCAGCCCGGAGGGGGCTGGCGCGGGCGATATCGTGGATCAGGATACTGCACGCCGCGCGCTTTAAGCATATCGATAACTTGGACTTTATGTTTCATTGCATCCGATTCGGCCGGTACTTGTCGTATCTGAACACTCAACGCCAAGTCCTGAAGGTTGTTATTCAATCCCTTCTGCAAAAAATATGCAACTAGATCGAACCTGCCCATGGCGACGGCCACTTTCGCGGGCGTATCTCCATTATCACACTGTACATTCACATTTGCATGATAGTTTTCAACCAACAAACGGACACACGCCTCACAAAACTCAATGACAGCCTGATGCAACAGGCTGTCTCCGTTTGGCCCGATCAGATTCGGGTCCCCTTTGTAGCGAAGCAGCACATCTAAAAGATCGACCCTGCTGGCGCCAACAGCCAAATACAGTGGCGAGGCGTGCAACTTTTCGTCACGGTAATTCGGATTTGCACCCAGCTTCAGCAGTTTCTCCGCGCCCCGGACGTTTCTTAAATAAACCTGCCAGATCAACGGCGTCACCCCATCAGCACCGATCGTATTGACGTCAGCTCCAGCCTGGACTTTTTCATCCACTTTCTGAAAATCATTTTGAGTAGCCGCTACCACCAACTCAGCAACTAGCGGATCACTAAAAGCTTGCTGAGGAGTCATGCCGCCGACCTTCTGTCCGGCAGCACAACTGCTTACCACTGAGAGCATGACTATAATAAACACCCTATGTTTAATGTTCATCTGACTCCAATTACCCCTTGATCCATGTTATTCTTCAGAAAAAACTCTTTTGGGTATTACGTTGTTCGAGATTTTTCCAATTTCTACGAGGCTGGGTTTTTTACCAAACTCGTGCTTTGCATAACCTGACTTCAGCAGGTGTTTTATTTCACCCAATTCCGCTGAAGACGCAAAGTCATATTTATACCTATTGGAAAGCGTACCAACTAAATTGTATAGGTAAAAAGAGTTTTTTGGGATTGATGAAATATAACTTTCCACATTGGATTTCCAATGTGCAGGCCTTTCATTTACAACCATAAGAATTAGATTGTGCCTGATAAGCTGGTCGCTTTCAGAATCTATGCAGTCATAAAGCAAGGGTGCAATCTTATTTGAGTATAGGTCCCCCGTGAACATTCTTACTACATTATAAGGATTTGCCAAAAATATTTTTTTCACTCTTTCTTCTACTGTGTCGCCAAACCCATCTTCCAAAATAAAACCTTGGCCCTCGAAAGCAACTTTCCCTTGCGATGCTAAAAGCGGCGTAAGTGCAAACAGTATTTGCGAAACTTGTTTCCAACCACGAGTTATCTGCTTCAACAACAGTCTCTTAATATCTGGATCTACGTAGTCACTATTCCTAAGCGCTCGCGAGCTAGCCTTTATCTTCTGTATCAGACCACTAAGCGAGTATTCTTCAATAATATATTGAATTCTTTGGTCGTAAGGTCTTAGCTGATTATAATTTTTATCAGCGTGGTCATCTTTCAATGTATCGGGAAGGTTAGAATTTGAAATATTTTCGCTGACAGCCTCTTTTGCAATGGCTATAGATTCTGCGGAAGGACTCCACTCAATAGAAGCTAACGGATTTAGTTCCGCAGGAAGTCCTGTCTTTTGATCTACCAAGTCACATGCAGATGATAAGTCATCTGTTAGTTTTTCTAAGAGGTCACCCCGGTCCCGGTCGATACCTGTGTAGAATTCTATTATTTCAGGAAATGACGCATAGTTCTTTTGGCCTATAATGTAATCATGAAACTCTTTGCTAGCATACATTCGCTCGCAAGTCATTAGCATCCCAGTCAGCCTCCATCTCGCGAACGTAACATAGGTACCACCCCATATTGATATGAGGCAGCAAGCGGCCTTTAAATTGGTTTACCGTGCCCATTGCTTCAATCTGATGATTTTATTCGTTTAATTCCAGAGGGTTCCCTAGACAGCTTCTTAGCTCAAACAGCAATTCTTAGTCTAATCCGCACCTCAAAGGTGGCATTCTGGAATCGGCCGATTGAAAAGCACTCAGGTCGCCCCCAGAATGATGTCAAATAGCGAGATCAGGGATGTGCCATGTCGACAAGAAGAACGGATGTCAAAATTCTCAGTCTTAATGGTGGGGGGGCTAGAGGGCTATTCACTATCAATGTTCTCGCCGAAATCGAGCGCATCATTGAACTGAAAACGGGCCAATCGGACGTCAAAGCCGGCGACTACTTTGATCTCATCACAGGTACGTCCATTGGAGGCATTCTGGCCTTGGGGCTTGCCGCTGGAAAAAGCGCTAGAGAACTAGAATCAGTTTTCCGCACACAGGCCCCCCTAATTTTCCCACGAAGCAATTTTGTTAAAAAAAAATGGCGCACTGCTTTTGGGGCTCAATATCGTAGTCAGCCGCTCCGTGATGCGGTGACAAGCATGGTAGGTGCGCAAACCACATTTGACGACTTAAGTCGTCGTGTAATGATCCCGGCGGTTAACCTTTCAACTGGTAAACCTCACTTTTTTAAAACTCCTCATAACCCTCAGTTCACAAGGGATGGGCGCCTTACTCTTGTAGACGCAGCTATGGCCACATCGGCTGCACCGACTTACTTTCCTCCTCACCACTGTGAGGCGTTGGATTCGTATTTTGCTGACGGGGGCTTGGTCGCCAATAATCCTAGCCTCATTGCCTTGTACGAAGCTCTTCAAGATATGACCAGCGATTTTGACGTCACTGTTAACGACGTGAAGATTTTGAATATTGGTACTCTGGGCGAGGAGTACACCATCAGCCCGGCGGCCTTGGAAAGAACCCGTAACAATGGTTACCTGGGGCTATGGGGACTTGGTGAGCGACTGGTCTTAACCACCATGACAGCCAACCAACAACTCCACAAATCGATCCTAGAACGTGAGCTTAGGACCGTTGGTGCATTGGATAATTATGTCTATTTAGACGACACCGTTCCTAATGAAGCGGCTTCGGATATTACGTTGGACAATGCTAGCGCTAGCAGCCTCCGCAACCTAGCTAGCCGCGGCAAGCAACTGGCCACTAACGAGTTCACTAAAAACACTCGGTTGCAGGCTTTCTTCGAACACCCGACTCCCGTCTTCAAACGACAAGAGCCCGTCCAACTGGAGCAAAATTCATGACTTGGAACTTTCACCGCTATTATAACGACAGCGCTGATGGGCTCATCAGCAAGCTGAAACTGGCTGATTCTCAGGTCGTGATGCTCAAAGCCTTACGTCAGCGCGTTCGCACTCGAACTAAAGAGGTTTTCGAGGAGGTGAAGGAGCTCACCAGGACATCGAACGCCACGCTATCGCTGGAAAGTATTACGCAGCGCGTTGCTAACTCCCGACTCAAGCACCTAAGCCCGGAAGCTCAAGCCGAGGTGGCCAACCTTATCAAATATATGGATGAGAATGCTCGGAAGGAACTTCTCACTCTTACGCCACGTTTTTGGACCCAGGGCAGCTTTCAGTACGACACCCTCAACAATCCATATTCCACGCCGCCACAGGAAATGGACATTGATGACGGCACTTACCTGCCTATGACCATCTTTGAAGATCGGCCTTTAATCGGGCATCGCCTTCTCCTGCTCCTCGTCGACACCTCTCTGAAGTCTTTGGTCCACGAGAATCCTGGATGGATATTTGAAGCGAAGCGGACCTGCGCTCGTATCAACATTCCAGCGATGAATACTCATATTGACGTTCCAATGTACGCCATTCCCGCAGACCAATTTCTGAAGAAGGAAGCTGCTTTGGCAAAATCCATATTCACTGAAGCTATGGATTCAGCGGGCATGGAAGGATTTATGGACAACCGTGCCGAGTTTGAGCTCGATGAGGGGTGCGTGAATCTGGCTCTCCGCGAAGGGGATGAGATGTGGAGGAAAAGTGACCCTAAAATCGTCGAAGACTGGTTTTTAGATAGTTGTAAGCGCATTGGTCAACACCACCTCCGTAATGTCTGCCGCTTCATGAAGGCGTGGCGCGATGCTCAATGGAAGGATGGCGGCGGCCCCTCGTCAATTTCTTTAATGGCCGCTACCGTCAGCATTCTCGATCGAATCGCTCATGATAAAGATGACCTTGGGGCAACAATGCGGATGCTTGCAAAGCACCTCCCTGATGAATTCAACAACGGTGTAGAAAGTCCCGACCATACCGATGAGAAGCCTCTTTTTCCGCCCCGTCACAAGCACGGTGAGCGCGAGCTTAAAATCATGGAAAAGCTCTTTGAACTACGAGGAATACTGGTTGATGCTCAAGGGTGTTCATCCAAGGAGCTCGCTCTCGACTCTATCAATCGGGCTTTCGGACGCCGAGTAGTCAAGAGTGATCTGATAGTTAGCGCGCCGTCGGCACCAGCGTTTGTTAACGAGCCTTCGCGTGGAACTCAAGCCGCGAGCATCAGCACAACTATGGCAAGCGGTTAATACCTCGTGCTTAGTGAGTTGCATCAGGCGTTGCTTAGTTGCGGATATCAGTACACCAAGGCTCAGCACATTCCTAGCGGTACACCGCTACGTAGCCACGACACTGCCAAAGGATTCTACGTCAAAGACTACGGAACTGTAGGTGGCGAATTTAGTGTTGCATTGAGTTTCGCTGCGGACCCGCATATCTCGTTACCCACCGCTTATGTTCTAAAAATTCCAGACCAATTTAAAGGCCGCTTGCTGCCTCATATCAATATGGGGTGGTACCTATGTTACGTTCGCGAGATGGAGGCTGACTGGGATGCTAATGACTTGCGAGGACTCTATTCGCAGGTGAACTCTCAAATTCAGCTCACGCTTGATGCTGCTGTAGCTTCCGTGACCCAGGGCACCCCGGATGACCAAGAGATGGAAGGCGAATTTTCTTCCTACTGGTTGCCCGATATAAAAGTCTATCTATTGTCAGATGCTGTAGAGAAGGTTGAGCTGCAAAGCTTAGTTGCTACCAGCGGGCACGGCGCGGGGAAAGCAGGGACGTCTTCGCGTGAGGAGTGGATAGCCTATGAAAAAGAAGACGAAAGCGAATTTAATGAGTGGATGAAGCAGAGGGACCTGACGCGGCGTGATGACAAGACGTTTCTTACCAGCTACTTCAAAATTAAGCCTTCACGCCTAGCTGGGGTGATGTGGCCGCCTCAAGACCTGCGATCGGTGCTTCAATGGCTTACCGAGGTTGATCTCAGCGCCCGCGGTCGGATCTTGGACCATTTTGTTAACAACCCTGTTAAGCGACACGTATTGATCTTCGATGTACATCATCAGGATCTGGTAGGGCTCTACGTGGAGCTAGATATTGACGCAACTGGATTGAATACATACCCCAAGAAAAACAATCGAAAAAAACGCACGGGGCGAGCCGCCAAGTCCGGGACACTGATCAGCTGTCTCTCCGCCAAGCGGTCCGTCAGAAAATTCATTCGTCTTGGGGTCACGAGAGCGGATAAAAAAACGATTCTGAGTCGTAATCGGCGCCGATCAGCTATCGGAAATTTAAGCACCCAACGTATCGCACTTATAGGCTGTGGCACTATCGGAGGATATCTTTCCGGCTTGTTGCTGCGCTCTGGTGCGGGATGTGGCCACGCAAGATTTGATCTTTATGATCACGATTCCTTCGGCCCTCAAAATTTTGGCCGTCATACCCTGTCTACGGCAAACTTTGGGCAGAACAAAGCGGTAGCAATGGCTTCATCGCTTAAGTCTTCCACACATCTGAACTGTAACGTGGAAGGAAAGTCCTCCCGATTTACCATCGATCCTAATTTATTGAAGCAATATGACGTTGTCATAGATGCTACCGGTCGCCCTCCCGTGGCGAAGCGATTGGCTCATGTGGTCCGCACAATGGAACCCAATAAAAGACCCCGGCTTGTCCACGGCTTCAATGATGGGAACGGCCGATCATCCAAAGTGTTAATAGATGACGGCAGCTGTTGCTTCGGATGTCTACTCGCCGACCCCGCTTTTTACAAAAGCGATTTGGATATGCGGTTCAGCGAAATTGACTCAAATGATGAACGATTCGTCAGTTGCGGTAGTACTTTCACGCCTTATGACGCAGCCGTCAGCGTGATCACCGCCAGCATGATGCAGGAAGCTGTGCTTTCAACATTGGAGCCCAAATTGAGTTGGACATACAGCGAGCATATGCTGGATGGCAGCCGCACAAGGCAACCCCGCCACCTACCTCGACAATCCAACTGTAAAATCTGCCATGACCGACACTGAGCTGACGTTTACGGATAATTTTGGCAGTTTGCTCGTGATCATGCCCTCAGTCGTGAACAAACTACTGAGTTATCGCCAAATCGACTCTTTAAACAATGAATCTGCCGGAGTACTCATTGGCGAACGTCGAGAATCACATATTGTTGTGCATGAAATCTCCGAACCAGGAGAAGGTGATATCAGACGCCGCTGCTTTGTTGACCGTCGTGGGCCTCAGCACCAAGCGGCTGTGGATGAAGCCTTTGCTCGCTCTTCAGGAACACTCCAATACCTAGGGGAATGGCACACCCACCCAGAGGATCAGCCTACTCCCTCTGCAATGGATTTGGGGACCTGGCGACGCAACCTTGCCGCGCAAGACCCAATGGTTCTATTGATTATTGGTCGGAAAGATATCTGGGCAGCTAAGAAAATCATCGAGCGAATCGTTCCGCTTTTCAGAGTTTAGAAAAACTCGCCTACTATCCGTGAATAGCCCGAGTTTCGTAGACACCGAATGACCGCATTTGGCCCAGAGTGTGTAAAAACGCTTCGCCAAAATTGCAGTGTGCGCGTCTACGTTAAATCTGAAATTTATCGGCACGTCAGCAGATGTGGATTTTACGTAGAAGCGCGATTTCCAGTCCGGTTCTGAGTACCTGTCGCGCTGAAAAACGTTTTTACACAGCCTCGGCCGATAGCTGTCAAAGATCGGCATCTGCGCAAGGCCCAAAGTAGCCACGCTTGTCGCCTTACTCCTAAGTCATACGACACCTTTAAGGCAGATTCATTGCCAGAGAAAAGGTGTCGCATGCTTCTGTCTCGCTGTCCCCTACGGACAGGCTCGATGAGCTCACGCCTATAGCCACGCCTCACAGAGCGTTTCAGCTTGGTTGAGAATCAGCTGAGCCGCTTCCTCGGCTTGATCCGGCGGGTACTTGTACTTGCGCAGAATCCGCCGTACCAGAATGCGCAGTTTGGCCCTCACGCTTTCACGGCTGCTCCAGTCAACGCTGACATTAGCCCGTAGGCTAGCGGTCAGTTCGTGGGCAATTTTGGCGAGGATCTCGTCACCCAATTCACGCACCGAAGCTTCGTTATTAGCTAGAGCATCGTAAAATGCTAGCTCGTCATCGTTGAGCCCTAGCGCATCACCACGCTGGCTCGCGGCCGCGAACTTCTTGGCCATTTCGATCAGCTCTTCGATGACCTGGGCGGTCTCGATCGAACGGTTTTGGTAACGTTTGATCACATTGGCCAGTAGCTCGGAAAACTTCTTCTCCTGAGCTAGGTTGGTGCTGTAACGGCTCTTTATTTCGCCTTCGAGCAAGCGCTCCAACATCTCTACGGCTAGGTTCTTTTCGGGAAGGTTGCGCACCTCAGCGAGAAACGCGTCGTCGAGGAGGCCGATATTGGGCTTATCCAGGCCCACGGCCTGGAAAATGTCCACCACCTCGCCGGAGACCACGGCATTGCCGATGATCTGACGGATGGCCAACTCACGCTCTTCGTCGGTCTTTTTCTGTTGGCTGACTTCACGCTTGATCAAGATCACCTTGATCGCCTGGAAGAACGCCACTTCCTCGCGGACGGCTTTGGCTTCATCCAAGGTGCAGCACAGCGTGAAGGCCTTGCTCATGGCCAGTGCAGTATCGGCATAGCGCTTCTTACCGTCTTCCAAGCCCAACACATGGTTGGCGGCCCCGGCGAGCAGCTTGTGCCCGCCAGTGAGAAAATCGCTGCAGTCGAAGCCATGCAGCAGGCTGCGCAAAACGTCGAGCTTCTCCTCCAGTACCGAATAGGCTTCATGGGCATCCACGGTCGGCCGTCCCTTGCCCTTGCTGCCGGTGTACTCCTTCAGCGCGGCTTTCAGCTCATTGGCGATACCGATGTAGTCCACCACCAGACCGCCCTGCTTGTCCTTGAACACGCGGTTAACTCGGGCAATGGCCTGCATCAGGTTGTGGCCTTTCATGGGTTTGTCCACGTACAGGGTGTGAACGCACGGCGCATCGAAACCGGTTAGCCACATGTCACGGACGATCACCAGCTTGAGTGGATCGAGCGGATCCTTGAAGCGTTTTTCCAGGCGTTTTTTGAGCTGTCCTGAATAGATGTGCGGTCGCAGCAAGGCCTTGTCCGACACGCTGCCGGTCATGATGACTTTGATCGCACCTTTCTCCGGATCTTCGTCGTGCCACTCTGGACGCAAAGCGACGATCTCGTTGTATAGGTGCACACAGATCTCGCGACTCATGCCCACCACCATGGCCTTGCCGGGCATCTGCCCCATGCTCACAAGCCCCTGATTACGCTCCTCAAAGTGTGTGACCAGGTCGGCCGCCACGCTTTGAATCCGAGGCTCGGCCCCGACCACCTTTTCCAGGGCGGCCCAACGGCTTTTCAGCCGCGACAGCTGGTCGTCTTCTTCATCTTCGGCTAGCTCATCGACCTGATCGTCAATCGCGGGCAGTTCGCTGTCTTTCAAGGACAACTTGGCCAGCCGCGATTCGTAATAAATGGCGACAGTCGCACCGTCTTCGGTGGCCTGCTGCATGTCGTAGACGTGAATGTATTCACCAAACACCGAACGGGTATCACGGTCTTCGCTGGACACCGGGGTGCCGGTAAAGGCCACGAAAGTGGCGTTCGGCAGTGCATCGCGCAGGTGCTGGGCATAGCCCACCTGGTAACGGGTCTGGCTCTCGGCAGTCTGCCCCTCTGACGTCTTCAGCTCGGCGCCAAAGCCATACTGGGTGCGGTGGGCTTCGTCAGCGATGACCACGATATTCGAGCGGTCGGACAGCACTGGAAAGGTGTCTTCATCCACTCCAGGCATGAACTTCTGGATCGTGGCGAACACAATGCCGCCACTGGGACGGTTGGCCAGCTTGGTGCGCAAGTCACCGCGTGACTCCACTTGGACTGGCTGTTCGCGCAGTAGATCCTGGGACAGCGAGAACACCCCGAACAACTGGCCATCCAGGTCGTTGCGATCGGTGATCACCACGATGGTTGGGTTCTCCATTGCCGCTTCCTGCATCACCCGGGCGGCGAAACAGGTCATGGTGATGCTCTTGCCCGAGCCCTGAGTGTGCCAGACCACCCCGCCTTTATGGGTACCGCCGGGACGCGAGGCACTGACCACCTGCTGAATGGCGGCGCGCACGGCGTGGAATTGGTGATAGCCGGCAATCTTCTTTACCAGCCGGCCGTCATCCTCGAACAACACGAAGTAGCGCAGGTAATCGAGCAGCATATTCGGCGCCAGGGCACCGCGTACCAGCGTCTCCAGCTCGTTGAATTGACCCAGCGGGTCAAGATCTTTGCCGTCGATGGTGCGCCAGTTCATGAAGCGTTCGGCATCGGCCGACAAGGAGCCCATGCGCGCCTCGCTGCCGTCGGCGATCACCAGGATTTCGTTGTATTGGAACAGGTCCGGGATCTGTTCCTTGTAGGTTTGGATCTGGTCGAAGGCTTTGCCCAGGTCAGCCTTCACATCCGCCGGATTTTTCAGCTCCAGCAACACCAACGGCAAGCCGTTGACGAACAGGAGGATGTCCGGACGCCGGATATGTTTCGGCCCCTGGATGCTGAACTGATTGATGGCCAGCCAATCGTTGGCTTTCACCTCAACCCAGTCGATCAGGCGCACGAAGTCGCCGCGAGTTTCGCCGTCTTTTTGGTACTGCACCGGTACGCCGCTGACCAACAGGCGATGGAACAGGCGGTTGGCCGACAGCTGTACGGGCAGGCCCAGCTCGAGCACCTGCTTGAGCGCATCTTCGCGCGCGGCCAGTGGTACCTTGGGATTGAGCTTGGCCATGGCGCTGCGCAGCCGCTCGACCAAGACCACCTGACGGTAGTTGTCACGCTCAGGGCTCTCGCCGTCATAGGCGATAGTCGGGCCGTACACATGGGTGTAGCCCACCTCTGCCAACCAGCCGAGGGTTTCCTGTTCCAATTGGTCTTCGGTCATTCCACTTCACTTCCTGTGTCCAGTTCACCGGCCAGCTCCGCCTCAATCTCGGCAATGCTCGGCAGATTGCGGCCCAAGGTGTCGGGCAAATCCCGTAGGAGTTGGTATTCGGCGACGCCGAAGGGTTTGTCGATACCCGACAACGCGTACTCGGCCACCAGGCGGTTTTGCTGTTTGCACAGCAGCAGACCGATGGTGGGTTTGTCGTCTTCGGCTTTGATCTGTGCATCATCCGCCGCCAGGTAGAAATTCAACTGGCCGGCGTGTTCGGGTTTGAAGGCTGTCGCCTTGAGCTCCACGACCACATAGCACTTGAGCCGGGAGTGATAGAACAGCAGGTCGATGAAGAATTCATCACCACCGACTTCAAGGCGAAACTGTCGACCGACGAAGGCAAAACCGGCCCCTAACTCCAGCAAGAAACGGGTGATATGACGGATCAGCCCGTCTTCGATGTCGCGTTCCTGGGCGTCGTGGCCCAAACCAAGAAAATCGAACAGGTACGGATCTTTTAGGGTTTCCTGGGCCAAGGCCGAATCCGCGGCGGGCAGGCGGCTGACAAAGTTGGTGACTGCTGAGCCTTGGCGTTGCTGCAGACGGCTCTTGATGTTCAGCTCCAAGGTGCTGCGTGACCAGCTCTGCAGCACGGTTTGTTGCGCATACCACTCGCGCTCGGCAGGACTGCCCAGCTTGGTCAGCAGGCTCACCACATGGAACCAAGGCAATTGGTCAGCAGGCTGCTGACCAAATTGGCGATCCGGGCAATGCTGAGCAAAGAAGCGCATGTACTTGAGGTTGCTGGCTGACCAGCCCTTCAAATCCGGAAAAGCATCCTTGAGGTCGCGGGCCAGGCGCTCGATGACCTTGGCGCCCCAGCCATGGGCCTCTTGGCGCTGTTGAATCTCGCTGCCGAGGCGGTGATACAGCTGCACCAACTCGGCATTGACGGCGAGCGCCGCCCGCTGCCGGGCCTGAGTGATGTCGCCTTTAAGCTGAGTCAGCCAGTCGGCGTAGCCCTCAGGCAGTGCGGGAGTCGTTCCCTTACTCATGCACAAACGTCCTCCACCATCACCTCGGCTTCCGGCAGACGCAGCTGGCCGGAGATCAGGCGCGGTAGCAAGGTGTCACGAAGCCGAGTGAGGGTTTGGGCTTGGCGTTCGTTTTCGATCAGGCGCTCGAAGAGAGGATCTGCAACGTTCGCGAAAGCGAACAATACATTAGCTGATGGCACCAATGCCGGAATTGGGCGGAACGCCTTTTTGCTAATTTCCATAAAAGTTGAGCCATTGGCGCGTGCTTTGATGCCTTCCATGTTCTGCCGGCACCAGAACAACATGTACAGCGGTGACAGCTCGCCACCGGATGGAAAGGCAATGTACCCCTGGTTCACCGCGATAGGCATTTGTGCTATTGCCAAATAGCCAATCGGTGCACGAGAAGACAGCAATAAAGTACCCGCAGACAATAATCCAGAGCTCACCTTTGCCAGCCCTAATGTCGAGAGCTTGCGTTCAGTATTGAGCAATACTGGCGATTGCAGCCCTGATAAATCTTTTGGTGTTGTCCAGGCATGCTCGGCCGGCTCCCAATAGCTTGGGTCTTTGGTATTAGGTGTACCACCGCCAATGCATTCGACAGCATCACCAATCGGCTTAACAAGCCACCCCCTCGGCACCAACCCCAGTTCGGACTCTTCAAAAGTATCCGGGAACAAAGCGGCAGTGGCGGAATCCATGCCTTCTGGTTCAAGCCCATCAGCCTTGGCGCGTGCTGGTTCAAAATCGACGAACCAGGACTTGAATAACGCTTGGGCGATCGTTTCCAAGGTGGTGTTGGTTTCACGTAGCAGATCAATACGCGCCGACAACGAGTCGAGTATTTGAACAATATAATCTTGTGTAGCTCTCGGCGGAGCAAGGAATTTTAGCGACTTAATATTGTATAAGGGTAACTTTCCTTGAGCAGAGCCAACTTTTCTCGATATTATTTCTGCCTGACCTTGCTGGGATAATAAATAGTAATAAAGATACCTTGAGTTTACTGAGTTACTAAAATTTGTTAATCGAGCCGCATTTTCTGTTAAGTTTACATCATCCCATTCTGGCTCAACGTAAAACACCATTCCGATTGTGTGTCCTACGATTGCCAAGCAAATATCGTGACTATTGACAACGTAGCGACGGATGGCAGCCCTAGTTTCTTCAGTAAGAAACTTAAGCTCAACTTTACTGATCTTGCCATCCGAAACGTCAACTAAACGAATATAGGGGTACTCAGTTTTATTTTCAGTTAGAACATGCCCTTGAGGGAGGCGCTTTCCGCTCCTTACCTCTGCAATATCCTCTATTTTGTATTCACACCACTCAGAACTCATAGCCCAGCCCCCCCAGCTTCTGCCGGATCAACTGATCGAGTTCTGCGCCTTTGGCCATCTGCTCGCCCAACAAGGCGGTGAGGTTCTGCATCTTCTCGGCAAAGGCTTCGTCATCCTTCTCCACCGTCTCCGCACCGACATAGCGTCCCGGCGTCAGCACATGGCCGTGCTCGGCGATTTCGGCGCGGGTCACGCTGCGGCAGAAGCCGGGGATATCGCTGTATTCCGCAATCTCTCCACCCACATCCAGCGGCACCCCGCGCCAATTGGCCACCGTCTGCGCTATGCGTTCGATGTCGCTGTCGAGCAGTTCGATCTGCACTCGACTGACATTGGTACCGAGCTTGCGCGCGTCGATAAACAACACTTCGCCAGGACGAGCGACTTTCTGTTTGGTGAGGAACCACAGGCAGGCCGGGATCTGCGTGTTGAAGAACAGTTGGCCAGGCAGCGCGACCATCACTTCCACCACATCCGCTTCGACCATGGCCCGGCGGATGTCGCCTTCAGTGTTCTGGCTGGAGCTCATCGAGCCGTTGGCCAGGACGATGCCGGCCCGGCCGCTGGACTTGAGGTGAAACAGCATGTGCTGCAGCCAGGCGTAGTTGGCATTGCCTTGCGGCGGCGTGCCATACACCCAGCGCGGGTCACCTTCGAGGCTGCCGTGCCACCAGTCGCTGATATTGAACGGCGGGTTGGCCAGGACGAAATCGGCGCGCAGATCGCTGTGCTGATTGCGGATAAAGGTATCGGCCGGCTCACGGCCAAGGTTGAAATCAATTCCACGGATCGCCAGGTTCATCGCCGCCAGACGCCAGGTGGTCGGGTTGGACTCCTGACCATAGATGGAGACGTCACCGAGTTTGCCGCCATGGGCTTCGATGAATTTTTCCGACTGGACGAACATGCCGCCGGAGCCGCAGCAAGGGTCGTAGACCTTGCCGTGGTGTGGATTGAGCACCGCCACCAGGGTTTTGACGATACTGGCTGGGGTGTAGAACTGCCCGCCCTTTTTGCCTTCGGCACTGGCAAATTGGCCGAGGAAGTATTCGTAGACCTGGCCGAGCAGGTCGCGGGCCTGGTGGGCGTCGCCACCGAAGCCGATGGTCGAGATCAGATCGACCAGCTCGCCGAGCTTGCCATCCGGCAGCTGGGCGCGGGCGTAGCGTTTGTCGAGGATGTTTTTCAATGGCGGGTTTTCCGCTTCGATGGCGGCCAGGGCCTCGTCGATGCGTTTGCCGATGTCCACCTGCTTGGCGTTGGCCCTGATCGACTCCCAGCGGGCCACTTCCGGTACCCAGAACACATTCAGTTCTTTGTAGTAGTCGCGCTCTTCCAGCTCGCTGGCCAGCAGTTCGGCGTCCTCACTGCCCAGGTAGTAGTCATCGCCGGCATCGGCAAAACGCCGCTCCAGCTCGGCGCGACGGCCGGCGAAGCTGTCGGAGATGTACTTGAGGAAGATCAGCCCGAGCACGATGTGCTTGTACTCGGCGGCGTCCATGTTGGCGCGCATCTTGTCAGCGGTGGCCCACAGGGTTTTCTGCAGGTCCTGCAGGGTGCTGCTGATCTGACTGGCGACGGCTTTGCGTCCCCTCTTTTTCGGCGGTTCAGGTGCTTCGGCGGGTGTTTCCTCTACCGAGGTATACCGGGCGCGAGCCTCGTTCAGGGCCTGAGTCGCAAGGCTGCTGGCCACCTGTTCGGCACCTTTTTGATCCGTCATGCACTGCTCCTACATCCCACGCCGATGAAGTGCGCGGTAAAAAAATGAACATCCGGCCGCCGAAGCGCCGGGCGAAGATGGGCTGCATGATAACGGGTCGAAGGCTTTTCGTCTGACTTCCTCGGCGCCGGGGTAGCCGTTGGCCATCTCTGGTTTCTATAGGTGGGTCGTAACTGCTCGCAAGATTTGTTTGCACACACTTACGCACTGTTGAGCATTTGTTCCAAAGCCCCCTTCCGATGCAGGCGGCTCGCTTTTGAAGATGAGGTAAAACGTAGTTTCACCGAGTTAGTCGAACCCTCAACCTGCGTGCCCTCTCCCTGAACGCGATATCGCCACCTTCTAGGATGTCGCACACGCGTTCGCGTATCTCCTTATCCTCAAGCCCTCCCGTCATATAGGTGATAGGGGGAAGCTGGCCTTGAGCGTGCGGCCCACATTCGGCGATTATGATTTGGTCAGCATCAGTGTTGACCACCAAATTCGCGTTGTGTGTGACTATGATTACCTGTCTAGTCGATTTCGCACTCGTGAACAGGGGAACCAAGTCGTGATAAATCGATTTGGGATCGAGGTTTTCTTCTGGCTGATCGATGATCAGTGGACGGCTGTCCTGAGCATCCAGAGATAGGTAGAGAAGCAGCAGGACTATCCCCCTAGTGCCCGGAGAGAGCTTCTGGATCTCAATGCCGTCATAGTTGACCGCATACCTAATGGATATGTGATCTGTCCCGTACAGCCATTTGGCGACTTTCTTTGTCCATTTTCGATACTCGACGAGGTCGGACGAGGCAACGGGGGCGTGCTCCAACAGTTGGGACTGGTAATCTGTAATGAAACCTTTGAGTGCAGCTAACACCTGCTGGTCGTCTCCGGACTTCCACGCCGCGCTCAGAGCCTGCTGGGCTATATCGCGTAAAGTGCCTCTGCCTCGAAATGGCCCCTTTTTAGCAAGGTTTAATAGGGACTCGCCCTCATCCGACCAAGCGTCAACATCGACCGTCCGTGCGACCGAAAAGGACAGTTTGTTTAACGTGCCAGATGCAGAATCAAACCGAGCCTTGATGGGGGCGTACAGCTCGTTGAGAACTGTCTCTTCAGCGATGAGAGCCGAGAAAACATTTTTGTAGGCCTCATAGCGATCGCCAACCAATCCCTCAAGGCGTTCGGTCGCACCTTCGTGGTCAGCAAGCTTTTCGTTGCAAGCTCGAAGCAATTCAGTTTCCGTGGTGATCTTTTGTGAGATTTCTCTGAATCTCTTGGCTGTGTCTTTATCCACGCTTACGAGTTCTTGAAGGCGAGCAATTTCAGCCTCTAGACGTGCGAGTGTGATTTTCTCCAGATCCTCGGAGTCTTGAATGAATGCTTGGGTTGGATCGTCACTTTTGTGAGGGGGGACTCCTAGCCATTTATCTCTCCCCCGTTTTGCTGACACCAGCATTGCGTCAAGAATCTCTTCAACGTTGCCATTGAAGTCTCTGAAAAAAGCGTCCCATTCTCTGTCTTTGATACCGCTGGACGTGTGTCTGGCCTGTATATCGCGCAGATCGTTTGGGGCCACGACGCCCCGAACATTTTTTACTTCGTCTTGCATCAAGAGGATTTGCTGCTCTTGGGTTTTGTAATACCTGACGTAACCACCAATTTTTTCGGAAGCTTTTGTGAGCGCTTCAAGTCTCTCTATCCGCGTTTCTGCACCCTTGGCCACTAGCTTGGCTCTGTCGGCTGTCAACCTCTTGACCAGCACATCCTTTTCTTGAGATTGAGTCTTTAACTGAGCTACCAGGCTTCTTTTCTCAAGCTCTACGTTGATACGTTCGGATAAGCTTTGGAGGGATTCCTCGGCACGTCGACGGCCCTCTCTGTGTCGCTCTGAACGAATGTCCCTCAAGTCAGTGAAGTTGACTGCACCCTCACGTTCGAGTGGCGTGTGAGACTCATAGATCACCCGTTCAACTTCAGTTAAGAGGCCATCAGTCATGCCATCAGCAGAGCACAATTCTTCAACAAACTGCTGCGAAAGGTACCTTGCCCTGGGATAGACATATTCATCATCGCTTGTTTGATAAAGCGAGCTTGAGTGCAAGTCGCCGTTGCACCATTCCATGTCTACAATGGCATCTTGTAGATGCTCCCGGGCTCTCACCAAAAATGAATGCCCCGTAATCGCCCTGCCACGCGCATCACAGCCTGCAGCAATCATGTCCGCGAGTGCTGTCTTGCCCGAGCCTCTTGCGCCGATCACTGCGATCAACCCTGGATTCAGTTCCAGGCTTGGCGTTGTCAACCAAGATGAATTTTTGATTTCGACTTTTGAGATCACCTCAGAAGCGTTGCCGGAAGACGGGGGTTCCTCACCAACGTAGGCCCTGCCTGCTGGATCAATGCAAGCTTGGCGTAGGGTCTCGAAGGAAGCACGGCCTTTAAGCCAACTATACCTCTTGCCGTCAGGCACACCAGCCTTGGAGGTCTGATGAGCGTCACTGCCATGCAAACATGGTTTTAGACCGTCATAGCGCTGGTTGATCTGTTCCTGAGAGACCGCCTTGTTTCCCAGCCAAAACTCTCTCTGATTTGGGTTGGAGGCAAAAATGACATGTGCGAAACGCTCAATCTCCAGCCGGAGCACTTCATCGGATCCTTCTTGGAGTGCTGCGGTGCCATCATTCTGCTTACCTGCCACTCCAATGAGAATGTTCTGCTGAGCCCATTGGCTATGTTTGTATTTGTCTCGCAGTTGCTGAAACGAGACTTTGAATCTCTCAGCGCCGTGGCGCAGTGCTGCTTGATCGTCGACCAGAGTAGCGTTGGCCTTTCTGCCCAGCCTTCTCATCTCAGTCGGCGTGCAGGGAAACTCATCATCGAAGGCCTTGAAGGTCAACGAGGCAAGAAACCGTTCCAACTCCTCCAAGTGATCAGTCTTGTCTGGGCAAACGAGCAAGTGAGCGTTGACCCACGATTTGTTCGTGCCTATGTCGAGGCGCAGTTCAACGTTCGGAAAGATGAGATCGCAATCCGATAGACGACCTGCACGCTTGTGCTCCAAGACTTGGCGGTATGTATCCAGCAGATAGTAATCGGTCACCGCAATGGCGCTTATTGTGGGTGCCGCCTTTTCCAACGCTTTTAGATAGCCGTCCCAGTCACCTTTGAACTGATCGTTGAAGAGGGTGCCAGGTGCGTGCACGTGAGGATCCCATCGTAGCCAGCGCGAACCTGACGAGAGGGAGGGAGTGGGATTCTGCATACGTACGTCCTTGTTACCCGTTGACTATCAACACCGGGGGATGCCAATGGGCTTACCTTGGTGTGCCACTATTTTGGAATTGCCTTTGAGTGTCAACCGAGTTCTCGGTGGCATTCGCATCAGAAAAATGGGGGCCGGAATCATTTGATCACTACATGGGAAGCATTTCGACAAGCAATCAACCAACAGTCTTACAGTTCAGACCTGTGATCCGCGAATCTGGCGTAGTTGAGTCGAATCGTCGTTATCTGTTGGAAAGACTACTTTTGGCCGGTGGTTCCGATGCTGAAGGGCAGCTTTGGCTTCTTTTCTGCCGATCATGGCGACGAAGCACCTGGTCAAATCCAATGCAAACAGCTGGTCAGGTCGAATGCAAATAGGTGGTCAAGTCAGTGCAATTACCCACCTATTGGCACGGCGCCTTAGTTATAAGGAAAAACCATGCATAAAGATAACCTATACGCAAAACGTCGCCAGCTATGCGCGATCAAGAACGCAGTAGTTAGCCTCAACTACGGGCGTATGTCCCCATGTGCCGGGGCGGCCATCATGGCCGGCGCGGTCGCTGCACTTGTGGCCGGTCCGGTTTTTCAACTTGGCCTGACAGTCGCCTTCGGAACCGGTATCGCTACAACGATCCTCTCGTACGTGTTTACTAAATTTCCAAAGTCATGGGCCGAGGTTGTAGACAAGCGATTGGCAGATTATGAGCCAGTAGATCATGCGGCTTACGCCCTGTTGCACGAAAGAACAAAAGCGTATGGCGGGCTCGAATTGCGGGCTATGTTTGAGTGGCTGGACAGTGAAAACACAGCCGTCAAGTCTTCGACGCCGGTTCGACCGGTCGGCACCGGCAAGCGTTTTATAAGCAAGGATGTTTCAGGTATCCGAGAGCCTAAGGAATAGAAGGATAATTACGCCCAGGTATGTCAAAACCCAGCCATCGAGCTGGGCAGCGGCAGAGAAAGATGCGCGATTTCGCGTCTGCCAGAAGATACTTCTGCCTTCCCCTTTTTTACCCTTCATCACCGAATGCGCTGCCCCACCGGGCAGTTCGATCTCTTCGGGCAGGATACACAAACCCGTTCATGCGGGTGCCTTGGCGCAGCGCGCAACCCCTCCCCTCGCAACATCCAATACCTGTTCCAGAGCGAAATCACTTGAGCACTGGAAAGCAGCGTCACAGGCTTGTATACGGTTCGCGCTGAATTCGAGATTCGAATGAACCCTGTCCCTGACACTGGCAGGTTACGCCCAAACAGCGATTGCGACTGACGGGCCAGGATGAAGGCGTAGACGCTCAACTGAATCACGTCCTTCATGTAGACCGATTCACTTTTTCTGCGCTTGGTGTCTACGGGCACCAGCCATCCACTCGCCAAAAATACCTGATCACCCCGGCCATGCAGGGGGACAGGAATCTCAGTTGCCAAGTCGCGCTCAGAAAGGACTACGCGCCCTCCTCTCAGTGCATCCGGGAGATTTTCACTCCAGGCTCCAATTGCACGACTCATCTACTCACCTTTTCTTTTTTCACACCACTACAGTACCCCTGTCTAGGAAAGTGCAACCCCTTTGCTTTAGCTTTAACCAGCCACCAAAAAGTTGCAGTTCAGGAGAACGTGAGAGCCTATGGGTGTGATTACGAGAACCAAGAGGTGAACCTATGAGCGGTAAACGCAACGGCCGCCATCCAAGGTCAATATCGGCAACCGAGTTGTCGAAGCTCGGCCAGTGTGAACTGATGGTTGCACTAAACCTCCCCGAAGCAGCATCGCAAGAGATGAAAGCAATGGCACGCCAGGGCGAGGCTGAGCATGAGCGGTTTCATCTGCGGGCTGTCCTCAATGCCGGCACAGCCGATGAGGTCGCACGGCTGCGCAAGTAACACCAACAGGGGGGCAGATTGCCCCCCCAGCGACCCGATGTTGAAGGCAATGTTGCTCTAAGTTTCCCCAGGGCTAAACATTGTGTTTGATCTCGTCATAGTTGAATCGCCGAATAAAATTAAGAAAATCCAGAAATTTCTAGGGGACTCCTTCAAGGTTTCCGCTAGCGTCGGGCACTTCCGAGACCTTCCACTCAGGAGGATGGGAGTAGAAGCCCCAAACTTCGTACCTGACTATGAGGTAAGTGAAGACAAAAAGAAGGTCGTATCCAACCTGAAGAAGTTAATTCAACAGGCAAATATGGTGTACCTGGCCACCGACCTCGATCGCGAGGGTGAAGCCATTGCCTGGCACTTGAGGGAGGTCCTCAAGCCCAAAAAATACCGAAGAATTAAGTTTAATGAAATCACCAAGAAGGCCCTTACTGAAGCTATCTCCAAGGCCGGCGACATCGACATGATGTTGGTGGCGGCCCAAGAGGCACGCAGAGTTCTGGATCGCATAGTTGGGTACACTGTCTCACCGCTACTGACCGAGCTATCCGGGGCCGGTGTCAACCTATCCGCCGGACGCGTCCAGTCGGCAGCCCTTTTGCTTCTGGTCGAACGAGAACAGGCGATCACCAGTTTCGTCTCCGTCGACCATTACAAGCTGAAAGTGAGCTTTCCCTGGCCAGGTAAACAAGCAGTTTGGACTGCTGAATGGCAACACAAGGCGCTACAAGCAGCCATGGGTGTTGAGCAAACCGACCTTTTTACGCATGCCGCTTATTTACAAAGTCTCGCCGACGCCATTAAGGGTCAGCCTGCCTTCATGGTTTACAAGCTTGAGAGTCGAGAGGAGGACAGAAAGGCGCCGGCGCCCTTCACTACATCGACTCTGCAGCAAGCCGCAAGTGTGAAGCTGGGTATGGACGTGGATCAGACCATGAAGAAGGCCCAGGCGCTCTTTGAAGCAGGCCTGATCACTTATCACCGCACCGACAGTCCTAACCTTTCCGAAGAGTCTGCCCAGGAGATTCGTGCATGGCTCACTGGGAAGGGACATGCGGTCCCTGCAGCACGCAACACTTGGGCGTCCAAAGCTGACGCTCAGGAAGCTCACGAGGCCATACGACCGACAGCAATCGACATTACACCGTCCGATTTTGCGCCCGACAGCGATGAGATGAAGCTCTACAAGCTGATCTGGCTCCGCGCTGTGGCAAGTCAGATGGTGCCGGCCAAATTTTATGCGACTAAGGCGCTGCTCCTCTCGGCCGTCAAAGTGAAAGATCACAACCTGCAGTTTCTGGCAAAAGGCCGAGTCCTATTGAGCCCGGGATGGATGGCACTGACCCCGGACGACGCAGTGGAGGACAAAGACGAGGGCAATGAGGACGACGCAGACAAATCCCTCCCTGAGCTGCAGGAACAAGCCCGACTCCAATGCAGTGAAGTACAAGCCGTCACAACCGCAACAAAGCCTCCGCCGCGGCTCACGGATGCCTCGCTCACAAAATTGCTTGAGTCCATGGGTATTGGTAGGCCCTCTACTTTCGCGTCTATTGTGGCCACGCTTTACAAGCGTGAGTACATTCGAAAGGACGGACGGAAGCTTTACGCGACACCACTGGGCATAGGCGTGATCTCCATCTTGAAGGGCCGGTTCAGCTTCGTTAGCTACGATTTTACAAAGATGATTGAGGAGGCCTTGGATCAAATTGCCACCGGCAAAGCATCGTACTTGGCCGTCGTTGGTTACCAACACCAGGTGCTCACGGGTGAAGTGGACAAGATCAAAGCAGACCCGGGCATCTCAGCAACGGTGGCGGAACAAAAGTCAGAGATGTTCGGCGACCAGGTCAGTTGCCCGATCTGCAAATCTGGTGTTCTTCGCCGGCGAGCCACCGGTTCGGGGGCATTCTGGGGATGCACCAAATACCCGTCCTGCACAGCGTCCTGCAATGACATCAAGGCACGGGGCAAGCCTCCTGAACCTGATCTCTCAACCATCCGCACCAAAGAAACCTCTGCTGAGAACGGCGAACCTAAACCGGAGCGAATCATTTCTGAGGAGAATTGCCCAAAGTGCAAGAAGAAGAAAATGTCGCTGCGACCAGGTCCAAAGGGGTTGTTCTGGGGATGCCTTGGCTACCCTTCTTGCAAGGGCACGGCGCCCGACGATGGTGGCAAGCCATTAATTGCAGCGCCACTGGCAATCTGAATTCGCCCCTGTGACTGGGACTGATCGGACGATTGTTCCGATATGGCATCGGGATAATGCGTCGATTAGACGGAGGCTCTTGGACCATTATGTGTATCGACGGCGCAATTGCAGTAACCAGTTACTCATCAGCAAACGCTAAGCTTCCTGTTGAGATCGGGATTGCCACTGGCACCAACACCCTGAATGTCGTGATCGGTGTCGTGCCGGGCGTTTTCGAGATTCATTCGGGTGATGAGGCTGAGGCTGGTCTCGGCGCCCTCGAAATGGAAGCCATTGGCCTTCAACCTACCAGGGCATGCGAGCTGATCAATGATTTCCTGGTCGGGGGTGTTGTTGGCTGCAGGGAAGAGCGAGTCAAAATTGCATTGCAGCAACTGTACAAAATCGCCGGTTATGAGATGGAGTTCCTATTGGAGGAGCTTGGCGACCTCGACATTTCTCCTCCGACTTTTGACCAGGGTACATGCGCAGAAATGGAAGCTCGTAGGCTTGTGTTCCTCGCCAGGCAAAGTAAGAGCAGAGGCGCTTCACATGTTCGACACTGACGTAATACCTCATGAGACGAAGGAAAAACTTCAACGTCTCCTGGATCTAACTGCGTCGCTTGAAAGGGTCAACTCCAAGGTGATGCACGGCCAACAACCGACTACTGAAGATTTCCAGCTGCTGGGGGAAGGTCGACGGGAATTTGGGGATCTGATCGCACTCTTTGGCCTGCGCCCGCCGGGCAATTCACTCTCATAGCTACACCTTGATGTAATGGGATATTTCTAGTTTCGTCCTGACAGTACAGGCCAACCAAAAGGAGCGCCTAAGTGAATAAAAATCAGCTTGTGGAAAAAGTTTCAACTAGTGCGGACGTTACGAAAGTCGCTGCTGGTAAAGCTGTTGATGCACTAATCGATGCCATTACCACCACTCTGGAAGGCGGTGGCTCCGTTACATTGGTGGGCTTCGGCACTTTCAGCGTTGTGGACCGCCCTGAACGTATCGGTCGAAATCCCCAATCAGGGAAGCCGATGACGCTACAGGCCCGACGTGCCCCTACCTTCCGAGCGGGTAAATCGCTCAAAGAATCAGTCAACTAAAAAACCTAGAACGCGGGTGACTCCCTGCGTCGAAGAAGGAATCAAGAATGCTTATCCTCACACGGAAGGTCGGAGAAACCATTGTCATCGGCGATGACATTCGCGTGACGGTTCTCAACGTCTCGGGCAACCAGGTTCGTATCGGAGTCGAAGCCGACAGGGCGACACCGGTACACCGCGAAGAGATTTACAACCTGATCCAGCAATCCGGCTCCACGCAACAAAGACAAAACGCCTGACATCCATTGGCGGAAAGTTGTCGGCGTTTAGTCGGCTTTTTTGTCAGGATTTCCTAGTGGCTTAATCGCTCTCTGGCCAACCGGGCTGGCTCCATGTCTGTCGGCATGTGATATCCTCCAAAAGATTCTTTCGCGTCCAGGATGTCCTGGCGTGAAGTCAGCTGATGGCAATCATCAGCACCAATTACCAGCCTAGTGGGGTCCATTTCCCCACTGGGGGACATGGCCTCCACACTTTTGGAGAACGCCATGTCAAATCAAGCCCCACTATCAAAACTCTCCTTGTCGATCGGCCTGCTGGCCGCGCGGATTGCAGAGAAGCTGTTGGTGAACCACACGATCACTCCTCCAACAGAACATGAAGCCACGCGGACCTATGAGGTTCTCGTGACGCAAACCTTGAAACGCACCATCGCAGTGAAAGTTCAAGACTCAAATGTGCTTGCTGCAATGACCCAGGCCGCTACTTTGGCCACCACAATTCAAGACTCCGATTGGGAACCACTGAGTGAACCCATTCACGTCGAATGCATGGTGATCAAGTAATCGAAGGAGTGGTAGGCATGGCCTGGCTCATACCTTGGCTATGCGTCTATCCATAATCGCCTTGCCTCACAGAGGCAGGGCACTTTGAGGGTTCCCTTGGCAGTAGCACCAGTTGCTGCCAAGGTCTGTTCTATTTCATCTGGGTGGTGTGCGCCATGATCACCTAGAGTGACTTACCAAATTGCAGAACCGGTAAAGCACTTGTGGCACACCGCAACTGGAAATTCGAACGTATCCGAAAGGTCCTCCGCGCAACCCCTCATCCCCTGTTTGACCCAGACTAACGCCTAACATCGAACCAACACCGACCCAGCCGGTCAACGGACCACACATTGATTGGATGGTGAAGACCGAACCTTTAACGGTGCATGCTGCTCGGCAGTATGAATCGATGTGCCATTTCCCACGCACCCCTGCGACAACAGCGAGGTGCAGCATTGAGCCATCGACAAGCAAGTAACCTACCGCCTCATACCCGGGATAACCTGAGGTATCGATCCCAAATGCCCAGCATTGCCCACTGAAATCGTCTGGTAACGGTTGGATCACCAGCTCCTGCATTACGCCGTCCCGCGTATGGTCATGCAGTTGCGGTGCCATGGACCACAAGTGATTGCACCTGGCCTTGAAGCCAGCTCGCTTGGTTCCACTATCGAACCAGGAAATTGCCCATCGACCAACGCCCTGGACAACCACGAGAAAGCCAAACAGCAGGGCTAATCCATTGACCAAAAGTAGTGGTTTGAAAGTCGGCAGCAGAATCTGAATCAGGGAGTTTAAAATCAGCGTTGCAGCGATGATGCTCATTCCCGGTTTCACATACCTAGCTAGGCTGACAAGGAGATCCTTCAACGGTTACACCTCGAGTTCGGTAAAGTTGAATCCAGCGAGCACCTCGCTGAACCCCTACGGTTAGATCGGTACCAGCTGCGGCCAAGTTGACCAGTTGAACAACTACATCTGAACTACCCTCGCCGTCGACGTATCGTGCAACTTTTGCCCACTTCGCCGCCTCCTGTAGCTCCTCAGCTCCAGCAGCGTTTGTCGCAATCGCGATCGCCAGATCTGCAGCCGAGTGAGAGGTTCCACTCTCGGCGCCGAACCGTAAAAATGACTTCGCCCTTTCAAGATCCCGCCCAAGGAGCCCGTTGCCGAAGAGATAGAGCCGGCCGATCTTGGCAGCGGCCTCAGGATTGCCGCTACAGGCCATTTCCTTCAACTCGATCAATGCCACACCAGCGGCGTCCAGGTCGTCGCGAGAGATGGCATCAGCAATATTCGCCTCGAGTGATACCGGGTCACTTGCCGATGCGGGTAACGCCAGAAGCAGGATTAGCAGAACGACAATTCGCATTAATGGCACTCGCTAATAACGTGAGACGACTATATTCGTCCCGAGCCTGTGCTATCGCTCCAGATAGGCCCTACGGCCGGGGCAAACCCTACGATTCTGAAGCCTCTCCAATTCCATTTTGGTCTGCTGGCAGACCACCCATGCGTTTACCATTTTTTGTGGCACCAGAATTCATCGTCCTATTTTTGCCTTCAACGCCGTCATCCGGACTGACAAGAACACCAAACCCTGCGACCAGGTCGCTGCCGCCGGCGCGATCCAGCTCAGCGACTGGATGAGACGGTACCGCACCGCCGTATCGCCATCGTCTTAGTACGATCACGACGAGAGACGGCAGCACCAACATGACAAACACCCCGGCAACAGCCAATGTCGTGACCATGGTCACCGCGTAGATAACCCACTCAAGCGCCCGCATGCTCATCGCATCCGCCATTCCCTGGGCGTGGGCCAGGCCATTACGCAACACTGTGGGGAGCTGACTCGCAAAATCGACCTTGAACAGGAATGACGCAGCAAGCGCGATAACCAGCAGCACGACACCTCCCCTTAAGGCCAGGCGGATATCAGCCCACGAAGGTATGCAGTGCATCGCTATGATCAGCGCGGACATACTCCACACGGCGCCCATCCCGCCGGCGCAAAGATTCCCGTAGACCAGCGTCCAAGCGCCGACCACCCCCTCCAGGAAGACAGATCCATCAAATACACTATCTCCCCAAGGAGCCACAGCAGGGTTTAATGGAAAGAGGAACTCAAACAATAGGAATGCCATAAAGATTGGGGCAACACCTTGCACCACCAACCCAACAGCGTGAACTATTGAGGACGGACGATAAGTGAAGGCGACATAGCCAAGACGCCCGGTGGCCGCGTCGGGTGAGTAGAGCCGGATTTGGGTTATTTTCAAACCGAACATCCAGCACGCCAAAACGTGCCCCAACTCATGTATGGGCGTACCAAGAACACCTGTAACCGCGTAGAACGGGAAAACACTCCGGACAAGCGACTGAACCAGCCTGTCCATAACCAGAATGACCAAGGGCGGCATCAGGAAGATGTAGGCCAGGTACTGTACGATCAGTTGCCAGTTAGAATCATTGAACATTGAAGGCTCACGGAAAGTGGGGGGCCGCTCATTCTCACCCTCCTCAAGCTCGCCGCGGAGCGACATTGATGCCCGGCCTGGGGCACCAACATCTGTCATAGGATCGAACCCGGCTACAGGCTCAGTCTCAACACCTGCGCTCCTCTCCCCTTGCTAGATTGGCCTGATCGAATCTAGGGGGACGGCCGTGGATATTAACTGGACATCGGAGCAACTGGAATTTCTCAATTGCACGGCACCGCTCATTAGGCTCCGAGCGTTTGCTGGTGCGTCCAAAACGACCTCGCTTGAAGGCTATTCGCGCAAACATAACCGCCTCAAGTACCTGTACCTGGCTGACAACAAAGCCATCAGGGATGAGGCCAAAAAACGCTTCCCGAAAAACGTCGTCTGCGCGACCACACACGAGTTGGCCTACAAAGGTTACAGGGCAATATACGAGCATAAGCTCGAGGGTGGTTTGCGCCTTGGGGACATGGCCAAGGTACTGAATACGAATGATTGGACCGTGGTAAGGGCCGTGGTCGACACCTTGAACAACTTTTTGTGCAGCCCCCTCGAGACCTTTCATGAAAGCCATCTCCCAATGGTCAAAAGGATGCCGGGCTCGCAAATGCCACCGAGCTTCATCGAGAATGTTTTCAAGTCTGCAGAGTATCTTTGGGAACGGATGATCGACCCTGAAGACACGTCGGTACCCTTGTTGCACGATGGCTACTTGAAAATGTATTTGCTCAGCAATCCGGACCTCAGTAGAACCTACGATGTCATCCTGGCCGATGAGAGCCAAGACCTGAACGGCCTGACACTGGCCCTCATCAAGAAACAATCATGCAGGAAGATTTTCGTCGGTGATCGGCATCAGGAACTCTATCGCTTCAGAGGTTCTGACAATGCGCTGGATGATCCAGACCTTGACGACGCAGTTGACCTTCGCCTGACCAGGTCGTTTCGATTTGGGCCAGCAACAGCCGCCCTTGCCAACATCATTCTAAGTTTCAAAGGCGAGACGGTACCGGTAATAGGGGCCGGCGCTCGAACTAAAATTCGATCCACCTTAGACAGCGATGCCAAACGTCCCGCGTTGCTCCACCGCACGGTCATGGGGGTCATCCTTTCAGCGCTGGACTACACCGCCGCCGGCAAAAAGGTGTTTTGGATCGGCAAAATTGATTCGTATCAGATCTCGAGCATCGAGGACCTGTATTGGTTCAGCGAAGGCCGCACTGATAAGGTCAAAAACAAACGGCTGTTGAAGGAGTTCAGCGACTGGCACCAGTACCTGACCATCGCAGAGGAAACGAAAGATCGCGAAATGGTCCGAGCCATCAAGATCATCAGCGCCTACGATGACCTTGAAGCTCGCCTTCGTCAGATGCGCGCGATGACGGTAAACGAGGAGGACAAAGCCGACATTATCCTGGCCACAGCCCACCGTTCGAAAGGGCTTGAGTTTGACAATGTCGCACTGATGGATGATTTCCCGGACCCACTGGACCCTCAGATGGACCATGGGTCGCGTGAGGATGAGCTCAATTTGCTGTACGTCGCGGCCACCCGTGCGAAGTACCAGTGGGCGGTCAATCAAGTCGTGATTGGCCTCATGCGCGAACACGCCTACAAGGAAAGAATGGCCGCCAAACAAGCGCAAGGGGTTTGAAATACCGCCGTGTCAGATCGCCCGGCGGAGCGGCACTAGATGATCCGGTGATGCCCCAAATCGCTTGCAGAGGGACTCGTAGCTAGAGCCGAATCCCAAACTCGACATTGTGCATAGCACCTCAATGTTCGAGTCCAGCGTCGCAAGGCAAAGATCGCGGCTATGGGGAACCATACGAAATCCGCGGACCTTCAATTCTTGCTCAAGCTCCCCCCACCCTCTTGAAATCTTGGTGAGTGCCAGGAGTTCAACCTTTTTCGATTCGCTTAACTCGCCCTTCAGCGCAGGAATTTTTTTAAGGTCTTCACGAGGGTCAACACTAAAGCCTGAGAAAAGAGCCTTAACCTGCCAAAAACGTCCTATCCGAATCCAGCGGAGCCCTCCTACAAGCGCCCGCACAGCGCAGAACACTGCAAAGGCCACACCAGCACCCGATAGGATCGAAGAAGCCTCAAGCATGCCCAGGCGACGCATTAGGGTGGGAAAGAGATCACCCACACCAAAATAGAAGAAGCAGGCGTAGGCAAGGGGTCTGATGATCGCCGCACCAAATGCCGGCCGGCGCCGATGGGAGTTGAGCTTGTTCATTAGGCAGTGGCTCCGGCTGCACCCTGGATATCGCTGTAGTTGGCCCGACCCTCAGTTTCCACCCGATGAGCAGGGTCGGCATTATCCGCTGCAACCAGTGAATCCCGGGCGTGCTGAGCCCACTCGTCGATCGCCCCCTCAACAATTTTCGGATACTCCTGATCAGACTCTAAAGCCTTCATCTGCAGCAGGATCTCGTCGATCACCAGGTCTGGCTCGACTCGCGCCCCGCATTCGCTGCAGTGACTCATTCCAATTGCCAAGCCTGGCATCCGGTAGGGAGGTCGCCCAGTCTGCAGCTGAAACTCAGAAAATGCCCGCGCGTAGAGGTCAACGGTTCTTGAGGGCAAAGCGCGGACCGGCAAGGTCCCCAGAATGGCTATGACGCATTGGTGTGACATGGTTTTCTCCAAACAAAATGGCTCTCTCAGAATCAACCGAGAGAGCCAATATGCAAGCCCTGCTCCTGAGAGATCTGCTCAGAATGTTGCTCTACTGCTCATCTGAGCCGGCGTCCTGTTCCTCACCAGCCGTCGCCACCGGGGCAGTTTTCTCTGCCACCGGCGCTGCACCGCCTCGAGCGCCATAGCCGAGTATTTGCTCGCTTACAACAGCCCCACCATCAACCTGTTCACCCTTTTGCTTTTGCTCATCGGCCTGAGCGTCCGCTCGTTCGCTGACCATCATTTTTTTCATGACGGTAATGAAAGCGCTGGCCGGCTGAGCCCCTTTAACAAACTCCTTTTCACCAGTGAGATTGTCGATGACCATAGTCGCAGGCGTTCCGGTGGCGCCAATCTTCTCGCCCATCAACATGTGCTCGTTGATCCGGTCCTTGTGACGTTCACTGGCCATGCACTCGTTAAACTTCGCCTTGTCGCCACCGAGTCGTTTGGCCAGCGCCGGCAAGTCCTTTACCCCACCACCATTGCCAGCAGAAAGCTCGAACACCTGGTCGAGAAAGACCCAAAAGCCCTTGTTGCCTTTTTGCTCTGCGAAGCACTCGGAGGCCTTTGCCTCATCGTGGGCCGCCGGGTTATGGAACTGCAGAGGCAGATGTCGCCATTGCCAGTTAACGGCACCGTTAGAACGATCAACAATTTCCTTCATTGTTGGGTGCAGCCGCTTACAGTACGGACACTCCATGTCGGAGAACTCGGCCAGGGTAAAACGCGCTTTCAGGTCACCGTATACGCGCGCGTCATTTGGCACCGTGTCGACGGCATTGGGGTACCGGGCATACTGGGCACTGGCGTAGGCTTCAATTTCCTTCAGCTCGCGCTGAACAATGAGATCGTCGACAGCAGCGGCCACCTTGTCATCGAGATATCGACCGCCCTGAAAGGCGTTGAATGCCGCAATCCCGCCAAAGGTTGCAACCTGGGAGAGGACGACTGAGATGGCTATTGCCGGGATGAGCGGTTTGAGGTTGAGCATGGCTGTTCCTGCAGTGGTATCTAGTGCAGGAGACGATACTCAGCCGCGGAAACCGAAAGGGGCTAATCAGCCCCTCAAACAGGCTCGGTTACCGTGCAGCCACCAGCATGAGAGAAGCAACTGACGGCAGTATCGGAGAATGGATCTGCGTGGCTTGTCGCACGGATTTCTGGACCACGATCAACTCGCCGCGACTCGCCATCACACACGCCAGAAGTGGACCCATTACACCACGGCTGCACGAAGAAGAATCTTCTGCTTTGTACCGAGTCACTAATTCAAAAAGTGAGGCCGTCGTCCATCCGACACCAGGTAGACTCTTCGCCTGAGCCCCAATGACATCCAGACGCTGCGCCAGCGTCAAGACTGGTGAGAGTGTGTCCAGCAGCACAATTAACCTGTGACCATAGGAAGCGAGAGTAACCGCCAGATTACTCATTCGAGTGGCAAAGAAACGGCTTTGAGCCAAGTGGCTTTGATAGAGAAAAATGTCATCCCTTGGGAGCCCCTGACCTTTCCCCTTAGCATCCAACATTCCCAGTGCGCGTTCGGCCGATCTCAACTTCTGCCGCTCCTCGACGAAAAGGTGAAGTACGCAGCGGGCTTCTTTGCGCATCAACAACAGCTCTGCCCTGAGTGCGGTCAGGTCTTTCAAGTTAATGGTCCCGTTGTCTAACATTTGGTTGGCCATTATCACCTCTGGGCCTACCACGCTTGTGGCGGTTAGCCCCTTTGATTGGACTGATGGTTGCGTTTGGATCAACTCTTAAGCTCTCGGAAGCGGGGGGTGACGCACCACTTTGGCTGGTGCCTCCCCACAACTCAGGCCGCGAATTTTGCGCGATGGCGGTCTCGAGCCTCACGCCGCTCCTGCTCTTCAACGCAAAGTTTGGCCGATGGCAGTACCAGCAACCGGCGCAAACCGATTTGAGGCCCGGTTTCACAGTACCCGTAGCTGCCTTCATCAATCCGACTGAGAGCCTCCACAAGCTCATTCAGCGCCGAGGAGTCACGTCGGATCGAGCCGGTTACCTTTTGACGCTGTTCTTCAATTGTCGCGGCGTCGCCAGGATCAGGGACGTTCTCCAAACGCTCAAGTTCTTCCCTCCAATCGCCGATACGTATACGGAGTTCGCTGATACGGGCATTGCTCAGTTCGCGGAAGAACTGAAGTTGAGCGCCAGACATGTAGTCATCCGCACTCATGAGCAATATTTCACTTTTCGTCACGTCAACCTCCAGGGTGTTTTCATCACCTGAATCATGCCGACAGTTTGAAATATGCAACCTGCTAAATGGGGCCCTATGGTGGCCATGTCCAGGGTCGGATTCGAACCCATCAATCACGCATATCGTCAACTATTGCCGGCGATATTGAACGAGGTCGACTACCCCATCTTGGTGTGCAAAAAGACTCTTTCAGTTCGACCTTCAATTCGATACGACCATGGCGCCAAAGTCGTTTTTAAACAGGAGCACGCATGACGAAAAACTCAACTGACCCTGATGCCAAATATCCTGCACGCCTACCGAGTATCCTCCTCGAGCGAATAAGGGAGAAAGGTCGCGTCAACAATCGGAGCATCAACCAAGAAATTGTCCACGGAATGACTCAGTACCTTGATGGACTGGACGAACTGGAGTTGCTTATCGCGATTGTGAAGCGCCAGCTCGTCGCTATTCAGACCACATAAGACCTGTCTGCGTGAGCCCCCCTCTCTACTGCTGCATCACCGCATCACGCCAGCTTCGTTCTAACCTGGCTATGATTGATCAATGTTTCCTAGCGGAAAAAAAAGCCCTCACATGGAGGGCGTTTTTATTGTGCAAGATTGGAATGGGGGCCCAGATGCTAGGCCGGCCCAGTCTCAATAAAACGCAGAGGGTCCACGCTCACTGTCGGGCAGGTAAAAAGCAGTGTCCTTCGGCAGGTTCTTGGACAGGGCGGCTGCCAGCTGCTCAGAGGTCACTTCACCACGGGTCTTGAGCACCATCGAGTCGAAGAGCGATCCAGAGGCCGAGCCATTCGTGGTTTCGTGCCCAACCGGGATAGCCACGATTCGCGCTGGGTAACCACCACGATCTACAGGGGCATAACCGTCTGCAGCGAGGATACCTCGGTGCCCCATGAATACTTTGGCGGCCTTCAGGCCAGCCGTGGTCTCAATTTTGCCCAACCGGAATTGTCCGTTTGGCAGGTCATACGATTTGGTAACGTCGACCACTGTCTTGGCAAACATGGCTTCCATCTTCGCCCCGCACCCCGCCACGGCTGCAGCCATGTCCTGCCCATCGACCTTAGGCATAAAGCAGACAACATAGCCTTGCGTGACGCGTGGGTCGAATTTCGGGGAGCCTGCCACCAGGCTCAGCACCATGCCGGCGCCACCCACGTCTCCACCGATTGCGTTTAAGCCTATCGCTTCAAGGTCCTTTCCAGTTGAGCTTGGACGAGAAGAGTCGGTCGACATGTAGCGGATCGTTTCCTCTTTGGTCGACTGACGCAACTGGGTACCTGTGAACGAGCCGGCCGGGGCTGCCTTTAAAGACGGCATTCCCATGACTGCAAAGACCTTGTCGGTTGCCGTCGCAGTGCTGGCGAACTTCTGAGGTTGGCTGTTGGCGTGCTTGATGGTCATCTCATCAACCGCGCGAAACTCGTATTGCACTGACGCAGACTGTGCCGTTCCCAATCCATCAACTTGAGCCTTTTTGGCGCCGTCGTACGCGGCGCAACCACCCAGGGAAGCGATAGCTACAGCGATCAGTGTGTATCCGATGGACTTCATCCTTGGACCTCTCTTTGGTTTTTCTAAATCAGACCACAAGGCCGTGAAAGTGCAAATTTTTTAGTTGAACGCTTTGCTCTGTTGATCCACCGGCTGACAGAGATCCGCTACATGTTTCAGATCCCTGTGCGTGATTGCTTGAGCGCTACTGTTCCAATCGGCGAGCAGTTTTTTCGCGCAGGCGGACTCGGCGATCACAGTTCGTATTTCACCGACGGACGCCGCTTGCCACGGCTTGTTTAGTGCCTTGACCGCTGGATAGCCGATTAGACAGAGAAGCGCTAATCCTCCAAGCCACTTGCAGACCAGAAGATATGATCCCCTGGTAAAGCCGCCCTCGTTCACCAATGTCTCGCCGTCAGCGTTTACGTTCTTCATAGCGCATCCAGATGTTACTTGCGGTTGATGTAAATGGCCTGTAAGGCAAATCAGGGCTAAAGGTTGTCACCTCAAATTGGTTTCGACGGCTACGTGTTACCCACACCATAGTGAGCAGGTACCGACGATCCTTTTAGCCAGTTTCGTTACGTAACCGCGGCCTTGGTGCCCAATGACCGAGCAACCTTGCCGGGTGCATTTCACAACGAGGGGGTGGTCGTCACACATGCTAAAGCCTGAAAAGCTCATTTTGATCCCATGTATCGGACACCTTCCCTCTTGCAGACGCTGCGCCTGTTCTGACGCCGATTGCCTAAGCGGATCGAGTCGCCAATCGGTTCCAATCTCTGCAGGGACATCTGGGAACTTCGGGTCGTGAACATCGCCGTACCAGCGGCCATCCCTTTCACTTATGTCGTGGCCTTCGTATTGCCGGTAGATACAGTCGAGCCAAAAGTTCTGGGGGATAAATTCTCGAAGGGCCTCGACAATCACTGAGGCAACGTAACCAGGTCTTCTGTAATACCGGTGCGTGATGACCCAGGAGCCGCCAAAGCGGATAAAAAACTCATTGAGCTCGCCTTCCGGGACCCCTCGGGCCAATCCTTTCTCATCAGAGTCGAACCAGAAGGCCCACTTGAAACAATCCCATTCTTGCGAGTGATCGGCGCCGGTTGAGTCGCCCAAAATTTCACCTCTTTGATCGTTCAGCATCACGGTGTCCAAAACTCAAGGATGACGCTTATGGTCTCAGGTGCCACAAACGTGAGAGCTTGGGTTTGGTCCCTGGGACGGGGCCAACTCGACAAATACCGCTATAGAAGGATGTGACTATGGTGAGCATCCGTGTGGGGACCTTACTGTCGCGCGGCACCTCTGCCTTGGAAAATTGACGAGTATTTATGTCGGTCACGAAACACATAGCCCGTGCCTTGCCTGCTCAGCGCGTTGCCTTGCTGATCTACCTGCTCTACATCTCCGGATACTTCTTCGGGATCACTGCTTTAGTGGGGGCAATCATCGCCCTCCTTCACAGAAAATGTCCTGATGAAGTTCTCGCCACACATTTTCGCACCCAAGTTCGACTCTGCTGCTGGAGCCTGCTCTGGGTTGTGCTGGGTGGACTTACGGTTAAGGTAGGCGTTGGCTACATCGTCCTCACGGCCTGGTTTATTTGGTCCGTATGGCGAATCGCGCAGGGCCTGTTTGCGCTTTCTAAACACCAGCCCACGATCTGAAACAAAAAACCCCCGGCCACTGACGCGACCGGGGGTTTGATTTTTTTATGATGTCCTGGGCTACAGCCGACAAAGGAACGAATGACCAGCAAGTCCAGTTTTTATTTGCGCTTAGAGGACTATGCGACGATCCGAAGGCCGAACGGGATTCGTGTGCCGAGATGTCAACTCAATCCACTGGCACTGATAAGAGCCTCCGTACTGCTGGCACACGGGAACGACACGAGCAGGCACGGCGGGAGATGTGTTCACAGTTGGCTGCATGTCAACGCAACCGGAAAGAATGATTGCTGACAAGACCAGAAATTGGGAACTATTCATTGAGGGACTCCATGGAAATTCACGAGCCCCTCCCCTAGCGGGAAATAGCCCGCAAGGGTTGATGGTTGCTGTAACACAGCTGGTGGCCAAGTGGCCTCATGCAGGCAGATCAATCTGCCGTCATGCTTAAGAGACGAAAGAATACTCTGGGCGCAGGGTTGGGTCCAGAGCACTGGCACGAACCCATAGATGAGCTTTAAGCACTGCCCCCGCCGGCCTCATCTCACACGAGACCGATAGTGAACCGTTGCTCAGGACCGCTTCAAAACCTGTGTCCATGATTGAGAATTTAGACTGGTCAACTACCGCTCCCACCCTGGACAAAAGCTCCTGCTGTAGCGCAGATATCACGCTGATTGTCCCGACCGTTCCATACAATCCGTGGCCCATGTAGAGACTGAAATCAAACCGCAATGCGTTATAGCGGTCCGGCCTGTACTGCACTTGCGAGAGGACCGCATCACACGAGATGAGGCGCTGCGCCCCCTTGCTGGCTGTCTTCACGGGCTCCCCACGATGGAGCTTGTGCTTTACGTGGGCCTCCTCAAGAAACCGCTTTACCAGGGTCAACAGCTCCGGCGCGGAATCCGTGAAGTCAGGCCAGACCACAGGTGCGGATGTGTGTTGTTCAAGCATGTGTTTCTTCCCGATCGCCTGCAAGCTCAGCGAGCCGCTCAAGTGAAAATTGTTCGCCTGGCTTACCCGAGTCGGATAGCCATGAGATGAATCCAAGGATCGCATCCTGGGGCCCCACTTCGGCCTTGGTCTGCGCCACAGCAACGCCTCCAGAACTCGAAAGCTCTGGTGCCTCGTTGTCTGCCCCAACCATAAAGGGAGCCACGGCCGCGACCACCAACTTGGTCCACAACGGCACCTTTGATGCCAGCTCGGGTTGCAAAGACAAGACCGAGGAGACGCGTTGCGCCAGGTCAGCATGTGCCGCAGCTGAGCACACCGGAGTAATCGCCTGCTCCGCCTTGCTCGGCGCAGTCACGGGCTTTTCTGTGCCTGCCGCCAATTGTTCAAATGCAATCACCGCCAAAGCGGCGTATCGGTGACCGAGCTCAGTAGATCTGCAGCGAAATACAGGCTCATTACCGGCAAAGATAGCCGGCGCACCACCGTCAAGTTCGCCGGGTTTCAGATGCAGAGTCGGAACAGCTTTGATCAGGGCCGCTAGGTCCTGACTGAAAGACTCGGTAGTCATAGAGCACCTCCAATATTTGACGTCATGGTGACACCAGTTCTGAAAATGCAAGTCCCGGGATAGCAGCTTGTCCTTAGGGGCTTAGTACAGAGCGGTCGACCACCCCACCGAACGTCGATCACATCACCATCAGGTAGGTCTATGGCTTGGTACCGGCTTAGATCCAGATGTTTTGGGGCGCGGTTTGGGGCTTGCATTTCGCACTGACGTGGGAGAATTGCCACATCGAGTTGAGGTTTGGCGAGGTGCCTTCTACGGCAACCCGTACAGAGGAAAACACATGACTGTTCAGCTGCAGATGTTGTTTGGCGATGACGTGGGTATTCGCGCCTCTTGGGAGGATGAAGTCGATCGACTGATCCAGGATGGAGCGCTTTTTATAGCCAACCACTCTGGAGGCAAGGATTCACAAATTCAGTTAATCCGACTGCTGGAGCGCGTGCCAGCGTCGCAACTGCTTGTTGTTCACGCTTCGCTCGGTGCCATGGAGTGGCCTGGAGCCATGGAGTTGGCCCGCGATCAAGCGGCCGATGCTGCACTGCCGTTCATTGTGGCCACAGCTTCCAAGACGCTGCTGGAAATGGTCGAGCGCAGGTATGAGAGCCGCCCGGAAGTTCCGAGTTGGCCATCAGCCACAACCCGCCAGTGCACAAGTGACCTGAAGCGAGGCCCGATCCAGCGTGAGGTCCGACGCTACGCCAAGGCCAACGGATTCAAGACCATCGTGAACTGCCTTGGGCTGCGTGCTCAGGAGTCTCCGGGCCGCGCCAAGCGTGCTGCGTTCAGCCGTATGGGAATAAGCAACTCCGTGCACACATGGTTCGAATGGCTTCCGATCCATGACATGAGTGCTACCGAAGTGTTCGATGCCATCGCGGTAGCCGGGCAGAAACCCCACTACGCCTATGCCTTGGGCAATGATCGCCTTAGCTGCGTCTTCTGTGTGATGGCTTCCAAAGCTGACCTGCGAAATGGTCGGATTGCGCGCCCTGAGTTGTTTGAACAATACGTCGAACTTGAGCAACGGACGGGCTACACCATGCATATGAATCGCATTCCATTGGTTGAGCTGGTGGCTTAACCTTAGCCCGCAAATACGGCTAAAGGCCTACAGAACAGCGTCCAGCCCCTTCACAACGACTGAACAAGCCTCACGGAATATCCGGCATGAAGCACGAATACCCCGAGTATCCATCAGTTTCCGCAACGGTAGATCCATCGCGATATCTGGATGCCATCGACGCTCTGAAAGGCGTCCGTCAGGTCTTTTGTGATGGGGAAACGATCCTCCTGCCCGAGGCCGAGGTGCAAGCAATTAATATGCTGTGCACCCGCTTCAATGCGTCCACGGTCTACGGTCAGGCCAAGGAGTATGAATTCGCAACAAAGGCTCGCGATCAGTCCGTTCCACTTGAGCTGCTGCGACTTGGCCAGGCCGTGCATGACTCCACCGGGCAATCGGCCGAAGAAATGATCCGTGCTGCTTTGGAGCAACCGAGCGCGACCTTGTTGGCGGGGTCAGCGCTCTATCGCTCCAGCATGTTGCCCAACTAAATACGGAAAAGATGATGAGCACAACACTCAAAGCGCTAAGTGATTATGAGCACGGATTTGTCACCGCCGCAGCGCTGGCCACCCGGTTGGGTGATCCGAACCTTGCAGCCAAAATGCTTGGGCATGCTGGCTTCCAAGCGCTAGATTGCTCGGAAGTCAACGACGTTGATAAGCAGATGCTTCAGTTGGTGAACCAGCAACCTGGCATGAAGTTGTCGGGGCTCGGCAAAAATAACTGAATCCCGGAAAATCCCGCGACACACCTGCCCGCCTTGAGCGGGCATTTTTGTCGCTGTCATTGCAAAGTGCTGTATTTTTTTGGCTCACGACAGCCTCAAAAGATTCTTTCCTCGGAAAGCAATTGTAATGTGGGAGCTAATGATCGACAGGTACGGTCCCAATCTGTGACGGCTTTGTTCGCGAACTAACCGATTGATCTCATGCCCCTGGTGTAAGATTCTGTATGTGAATTCCGCGGACCAGCAGGGTTAGCTTAAACAGCACACATTGCGGCTACCCTTCAATCTTAGTTTTAAGATCAATTGGAGAATTACGATGTCCCTGATAAATGAGTACCGTGCGACCGAAGATGCTATCAAGGAGCTTCAGAGTCGATTGGCGCAGCTCAGCAGCGATGACCGCTTGAAAACCGAATTGGAGTTCGAGGGCAAGCTGCGCAAGCTGATGGGTGAGTATCAAAAAAGTCTGCGCGACATTATCAACCTGCTTGACCCTACCCCGGCAAAAAATGGCGCGAAGCAGGCAGCTCCAAAAGTCCGCCGCGCACGTATGGTCAAGGTTTATCAGAATCCACATACCGGCGAGTTGATTGAAACAAAGGGCGGTAACCACCGCGGCCTGAAAGCCTGGAAGGAGCAATACGGTGCAGGCACGGTCGACTCCTGGCTGCGCGGCTGACGCTTGCCGCGACAATGAAAACCATAACCCCTTCCGAGGGGTTTTTTATGTCTGATGCCTACAAGTTGAAAAACCATCGAAACCTCCGGGGCACTGCTTGCTCACAGTGGGGCCCACTGGCATTATGCTCACTCTTTCTCTGGTGCTAGCTCACCAGATCGGCGAAAGCCAAGCTGCTTGCAGCACCTACCCAGCGTTTCATCCGATCTTTATGACCCTACCTGAACCTTTAGGATTCAGCCTGGGGCACTCTTCAATGCTGTTTGAACCTCGCCGCGCTTTAGCCGCTTCGCTCATATAGCAAACCGAACAATCCTTACTTAAATGCCGTGACCTCGTGGATTTCAGGTGTTGGCGTCAGCTCCGCCGTATTTATCGGTTACCTATTAGCAATGCCTCCAATACGAGTCATTGACTCCTGCACAGCAGGAACAAATTCTAGACGTTCAGATGGCTGCCGCTGTCAGTAAGCGGGAACTCAACACTTCGGTGTAGTTCCGGGCCAAGGTTTTTTAGACCTGGTCAGCGAGGTCCGCAGTCGGTGCCTCGGGAAGTTTTCAGTCCCAAATAACAACTGCAGCTGCAAGATGGTATGAGAGATAGTTACATCAAGTAGGGCTCCCCCGAACGAAAGGACTAACTCGCCTCCACTCTGCACTGCAGAGTTTTTCCAGGCAACTGGCATACCAGGCTAAAGCACTGACCCTCGCGAAAGCGTGGTCGAAAAAAAACCCGGCACACTGTGTCGGGTTTTTTTTCGCCTGCACAATCTCAGCGCTCAGCCGGTACTAGATCCTCAGCCGCTGAGGCCACAAGGCTGCAGTAGAACAACCAGCCGCAAATGCTGACCAGAAGCAGAGCCACTCCAAGTGAGTTCGTCGTTGCGTCCAACCACTTCGCAGAAGCCTGTAGGAGAACGCCACAGATCACCAATAGCCGCATGGGGCCTAGAATCAATTTGTCGCGCTTCGACAGTGCTTCCTGCATCAATTTGGCCTTCTCCCAGGTGACGCGCCCGGACATCATCGCGGCGACCAGATAGGGCTCAACCTTCCCTCCCATGATGATAAATAAAGGCATGATGCTGAGCTGCTGCTCGACCGCACTCGTGTAGAGGATAACCAGGAGGTTCCTCTTCCCTTCCCCAAACAGCTGGCTAGGAATTTCAAACCGCGGGAGAGATCCCGTTTGCCAGGCGGCAATATCGGAACTAAGCATTGCCCCCAACGCGACGACGTTTAGCAAGCCACCAATGATCAGTGCGAGGGGCGTGGCCAGCCTGAAAAAGTTCCGCCAAGGAGAGCCTGGGCCCATAGCCTTTGTAAACAGCTGCGAACCAGGGATTGCCCCAGCCTTCCAACAGCACAGTGCCAATACAAAAAATACGAGGGGGCTCCCCAAACTGAAGATGTGGAAAGCGGCCTTACCCACTGTCAGCAACAGTACAATTGCAATCATGGCGGCCAAAAAAGTGACCAGAAAATAGAGCGGCAATACCCTGAGAAATATGGGGAGCGCACCATTTAACCAGGTCCGCCAATGGGCAATAGTGATCGCAGGTGTTGTTCGCTGCTCGATCATTGTCAATCTCATATTCCCTCAAGTCTTAGGTGGTGAGGCCACCGACCTTTTCTCCATGTGCGTACCAGACGGACAAGGAACCACGCAAAATCAATCCAGAAGCAAGACTACGGCCACAAGCGAAAAGCGCAAGTACTGCTGCGCCGGTGAGCCCTACTTGCATATTGGAAAGCTGTGAGAGCGTGACTCCACATATCACTGCTCAAGGGAGTCTAACTATGCCTCAACAAATCGATACTGCTCAGCCTTTCACCACCACCCCGACCACTCCCGATGCACTCCATAAAAAACTGGGTGTGTATTGCGTCGCGTGGGAGCAGATGGTGTTAAACGCCATGGCCTATCTCCTGGGCAGCAAGTACCAGGGGGGAAGCTATGAAATTCGTGAGTACTTCAATGGCGCATTTGCGCTGATCCTTCCGGATCAGGGCGCAAAGAATGTCGTCAGATACGGGCACAGTGAGGAGAGTATGACCATGGAAGCTGCCTCGTTTGTCGCAAACCTGATGGCGTTCTCGGCTTGCAATTCCACTGCCATCGAAAATGAAGACGAGGCCGGCAACCTGATGCTGCACGATTACTACTTTGCGTTGAAAGAAGCCGTTAGCGGCAGGTACGGCTTCATCATCGACGCCAGTGCCGAGGATGGAACACGGCCGCTCAACGAGGATGAACTCGTTAAGGTCCAGGCCGAAGCGAAACCCCACCCGGAGCAGAATGCCATTCTCCGTATGATCAACTGAGCCTTTTAACGTCTCACCCCCTTTGTCGAGCTCAAGGGGGCGAGACAGAGCTATTCCCCATCAAAGGTGATGACCCCTCGGTAATACATACGCTCGCATCGTTACCGCGGCGGGCTATGCAACTCTACCCCTACAGCCTAGCAACCCGAGGCCGCAATCCAATGACTGTTCCCCCGGCAAAACCCCAACTCGATTTGTTTGAGCATGTTGAAAATGCCTTTAAGGCAAACCCTAACCGCCCTCTAAGCAACGATGAGCTTTATCACATCGTGGGCCGCACGGCCGAGATTCCTGACCATGTGATGAACGCTCGGAGCCCGATCGGCGCCGCCGGCGATTTGCACTCCACAACCCGGCGATCGATCCGCTGGCAACAACAGTCACTCAAAGCGCTTGGAGTGGTTGAGCGGGTCGAAGGTGCCAGAGGGCTATGGCAGCTTACCGAGAAGGCTAAAAAGGGGCTGAACAAGCCCTCACCCGGCGTCACCCTGCTTGGGTTCAGCACCAACCTCGGACTGGCCTTGTGGGGAACGTCTCCAGACGCTTTGGCCGGGCTCGATGAGCCGATTGAACTCGTCCTGACTTCCCCCCCATTCCCCCTGAGAATTTCTCGAGCGTATGGCAACCCCACGGCGAGTGAATTTGTCGACTTTATCTGCCAGGTCCTTGAACCCATCGTGCCGAAAATTTCGGCAACTGGAAGCCTCGTATTGAACATGACCAATGATTCATTCCTCGAAAAATCACCAGGCAGATCCACGTATTTGGAACGCACAATTATTGCCCTCGAGGACCGATTGGGACTGACGCTCATGGACAGGGTTCCATGGATAAATTTGTCGAAGGCACCAGGTCCAATGCAGTGGTCAAGTCGGACGCGCCAACAACTCAATGTTTCGTGGGAACCATGCCTGTGGTTTGCCCGCGATCCTATTTTGTGTAAGGCAGATAATCGAAGGGTGCTAAGGCCTCACACTGAGCGCCATGCCAAGCTTTTGAGTCAAGGTGGTGAGCATCGAAGCACAAGTTATGGTGATCGCGCTTATCGGGTCCGCCCGGGAAGCTTTGGCGGAATCACCAACGGCGCCATCCCAAAGAACACGCTCCAGATTGGCCACTCCTGTGCCCGCGGACGGGAACACAGAAAAGCGCTAACCAGCCTGGGTCTGACTCAGCACGGCGCCGGCTGGCCATTTGCTGTACCTGATTTTTTTATCAAATTCCTGACAGAGCCCGGCGATTTGGTCGCTGATATTTTTTCAGGCCGGGCCATGACCGGTCGAGCAGCTGAAGAGAATCAACGTCGCTGGATCTGCGTCGAGAGTGCATTGCAGTACGTGCGTGGAGCCGCCGAACTCTTCCGTTCATTCCAAGGCTTCTGGATCAATCCGGCATTAGAGGAAGCATTCGGGACATCCGACGCGTAGAAGCACAGCCATTGGTCACGGGTCCGAAACTGGACAAGTAGGCAACCTTGCCTAATGCCTTGCATAGGCAGGATTGCCTATTCCTGAAATCGCGAGGGACACGCGGTCAATCGCACAGTTTTCTGCAACTGCTGGACTCTTAGGCCACACCGGCACGAACGAAGTGCCTCATAATTGGTGACCGATGCCCCTGACATGTCTCAGATAGGGCCGCTACCACCAGGCCGAATGGGTAGCCTCGAGGGGAAAGATTTCACGAGGCCACCACCATGGTTACGAAAAAAACAATCGCTACTGGTTTGGGGATTGCAACGCTCTTGGCGCTTGGATTTGCCGCAACAATCAGCACCGGAATGATGGCGGGGACCATACCGGCAGCACTGTACGGACATGCCGACGATGCCCCTGGCTGTCTCACAAACCTAGGCCAAAATGCCGAGCAATGGGCGGAATTATCGCGTGCCCAGATCCACTCCGAGCCAATGCTAATGGATGGCACGTCGGGCGGTTACTGCTTCAACCCACCGAGAAAGTCCAGTCATCTCTGACTGACCGAGACGGGTCGCGCTGAGCACTCAGAATAAATTCGCTTACGACTCCCTCGTTTGTGCCGCCCTTGGCACAAAAGAATCTTCTGCGCCCCTGAGATGAGGCGATGTTTTGTGCCAAGCACAATGGCTGCTCTGATCATAATTACCCGCCAATAGCTGGAAAGTCCTGTGACTCCCTAACGCATACATCACCTGTTAACACTTCCAATAATATTTCCGGAAGGTTCACTAAATTGTGTTGGATTGTCCTACAAAACCGCTCTATCTCCTGCAATACAGGCAATACAGGCAATACAGGCTATGGCGCTGCGAGCATTTTATTGGTAATTTCGTCGGCGCTGATCACCAAGGATTAATAATAATGAAAAAAGTGCTTTTCAAAAACACCATCGGTTTCGCTGTGGCCGTGGCATCCACTCAACTCTTCGCTGCTGGATTCGCTCTTAACGAACAAAGCATCAGTGGGATGGGCACTGGTTTTGCTGGCCGCTCTTCTTCTGCCGATGACGCCAGCACTGTATTTGGTAACCCTGCCGGCATGGCACGCCTTAAGCGCGAACAAGTGACCGTAGGCGCGGCTGCCATTCTCGCCAAGTCAGATATCAGCAGAGACGGCAGCAATTCTCCAGGTGGCAACTTCGATGGCGATATGGTTCCGACCGTCGGCGTACCTATGGGCTATTACGTCAAGCCAATCGATGATCATTGGGCATTCGGATTCGGTATTTACGCACCGTTCGGCCTGGTCACCGACTATGAAAACGGCTTCGCCGGCCGATACTTCGGTAGCTATAGTAAAGTTTCGGTCGTGACCCTGCAGCCGACCGTCAGCTACGCCTTTAATGACAAGGTTTCGATCGGTTTCGGTCCGACCATCAACCGTATTGACGGCACATTGAAGTCTGATGTCCGTAGTAACTTTGCTGGTACTAACGACGGTGAAGTGAAAATCAGCGGTGATGACACTGCCGTTGGCTACAACATAGGCGTCATGGTTCAGGCCACTGACAGCACGCGTCTAGGCCTAACTTACCACTCGATGGTTGATTACAAGCTCGAGGGCAAAACAAGGATCACTGGTGCTCCTTTCAGCGTTTTCAGTGGCAGCAAGTTCGATGCCTCGCTGAAACTCAAGACTCCTGAGTCCGTGGATTTCTCCGTTACCCACGAGCTGGACCAGAACTGGACCCTATACCTAGGCAGCACTTGGACCCGTTGGAGCCGTCTAGAGGACATTACCGTCAACAATAGTGGCGTACCAGCGCAGCTGGGCGGTAGCGCTGGCGCGATTGGCACTATCAGCGAGCCACAGAACTGGCACGACACTTGGGCCCACGCCATCGGTGCTAGCTACAAGCTCAACAAGGAATGGACACTCCGTACCGGCTTCTCGGTTGACCAATCGCCTACCAACAACGAGGACCGTTCGCCGCGTATCCCGACTGGCGACCGCAAAGTATTCAGCCTCGGTGCAGGCTGGAGCCCAACCGAAGACATCACTGTCGACATGGCGTACTCCTACCTGATGGAAGAAGACGTTAAAGTCAGCCACTCGAAGCCTCTTGCCCCAGGTGTAAACACCACCTACAACGCCAAGTATGAAAACAGCGCACACGGCCTCGGCCTCGGCCTGACCTATCGCTTCTAAGCGTTAGTTGGTCAAACAAAAAAGCCCCAGCATGCCGGGGCTTTTTTTATTCCTTTGTCTTAGGCTTGAAGCGAATTGGCTTCTGACCCAGGGACTGGCGGAAATTGAGTCAATTGTCCGGTCTCACCTGGTTGTGTACTTGGCATTGCTTCCATCTTCCCGGTGGTTAAGCCCCGACTGAGCGAGAGGAAAAGGGCAGTTGGGGCGCCATTCCTTGGTCCTCGGCAAATGGGTATCCCCAGGGAGCGACGACATTGACCGACCGAACCTTTTGTAAAGGCGCCGCCGAGCAAGGCCGCGACTTCTGAGTCTTTAATTTTGCCGAGTAACGCAATGCGTTCGGCCGTCCAGACCTTATGGTGCCGCTTGATCCCCAACTTCTTTCGAAGTATTGAAAGTGTGGTTGATGAGTAGCCAAACCTGGCCACCAAATCACGATCGGGTACCTTCCCAAGCAAGGACAACATTTCTTCGGGGTACTTAGGCACATTTACACTCAGGATACCCCGGGCTTTCCGCTCCTTCTTCAGGTAGTGCAGCGTGAAACCAAACTCGGTGGATAGATCCTGATCAGATCGCACCCCCAGTTGACTGATCAGCTCCTGCGGCAAATTAACTATCTCGCGCTTTTTGGGGTTGGGAGTTTGAGTAGGTGTAGTTGCAGGCTTAACCGTGGAGGCGATGCCCATTTTTTTTCGAAGTGCACAGACGCTTGCGATATGGTACCCAAACTGCTCACCGACTTCCCGGTCTGTAACTTTCCCCAGCAGTTGAACCATTTCTTCGGGGTATACACCACGTTTGAACTGGTCGATACCCAAGGCAAGACGCTTCTGCTTCAAGAAGTAAGCCGAAATACCACATTCAACCGAAAGATCGCGATCCGAGCGCTTGCCGAGTTGCTGGATCACAGCTTCGGGGATCTCATCCAGTTTGTGGCTATTTGACTTGCGTTGGGCTCGTTCGCGCATAAATCGTTTCTTATTTGTCAATTCTTTTGGAAAAGCGTCGCCATTCAACACTCGTTTCAGGACGGTGGTTCTTCTTGCCCGCGGCATCGACTGGGAACAGCAACTGCATGCCCCGTTCGGCAAAGGTGCGAAACTGTTCTGGGGGCACCTGGTCGAGGTTGGTCGAAGAAATCATGCCGCTGATTGTGCCAGAGCAGACTCTCAGCGGCGACTAACAGATTGGCCACAAGGCCAGGGCATAAAAAATCGTGATTGAGCTACCAGCACCGATTCTTTGCTAAGGCTACCCACCCCAGCACGAGAGCTTGAAGTTGCTCGGCATCCAAATCGGCTTCAGAGCCGTGTCGCGCGGGAATTGGCAAACAGATGAGCACAGTGCCTACTCGCCGCACCGAACATTACGACAACCCGCGCCATTACTGTTTCAGTGCCAACACGCATGCCCACTTAGAATGCTGAAAATGGTGTCCACTTAAGTGGACACCATAGCCTCAAGCGATGGCATCAGTTAGGTGTGTTGCCAAGACGCTTACTATCGTGCGGCAGCAAGGTGCATTTGCAACCGGCGTATCACCGCGTTCTCATTACCTGCAGCGCAATTTTAAGACGATCCCTCCAACGGAGATTCAGTAACCCCTGGCGGTAATGCGGAATGGAATATCCCTTCAGAGGCGCCAACTTTCCTCGCTGCTTAGCGAGATACTTCTCAGCACGCTCCTCAGAAGTTAAACCCTTGCAGGAATCGATCCTTTCCTCCAGGTCGTAACTTGGCCTCCAGAGATTTGAGTTGCGGTGCACAATGACCCCATCAGCTGGAACGCTCAACAGGCCATTTAACGACCGGTTGAGAACTATCCACTCACCACTTTCAACCGCCGAACTGGTTGGCTTCTCCCCTTTTGAAGCGATCACATCACTGCTCCAAAGGACGTTTTCTACAGGATGTTCGACCTGTATGGTCACTGGATAGCTTGCATAACCGGCTCCCTCGCACCATGAAGTAAGGACATTGGAAGGGAGATCGAAGTGCTCGTAATTAAGACGCTTTGCCGCTCTAGACATATCCAAGATGGTGGTGGCATACCCCTCCTCGCCCCCCCCTTCATCTCCGTCATAAAGGCTGCGATGAAGCTGAACTGTCCGAATTCCACGCCGCTTAAATACCGACTGCGTGTGATCGTAGATACGCCTGATTTCACCTAGCGCGATTTCGACCTTGTGGGGCGTATCGAGGTGTTCCTTAAGAATCTTCAGCGCCCCAGCAGCCTCCTCATCTTTGGGTGCAGAAGCTTGGCAGGCGTCAGGATGCCAAGGATGCCGCCTAACATTCAGAGCCTCCATCACCAACCAGGTCAGAATCCCACGCGATCCCAAGCCCCACGAGTTCCAGTTTGAAATGGGTACCTTGGTAGCTGATCCGTCACCATAGGTCATGAGTGCGTAAAGGAGAGGATGGGAAATCTGAATTCGGTCTTCATTCGTGAAATTCATCTGAGCGGAAGTTTTCATTTTTTTCCTAGGAGTTCGATTACCAGAGGCAAATATGGCCGCCTATGCCCCCGATTCTAATGGCCGGCCCAAATCCGTCACAGAGCAATGCTGCACGCTGAACTTAGCGAAAAATGGATTACCCAAGCGCGCCAACAGCATCCAACCATTCGTGGAGCTGTTTTGAACACACCAGCTCATTCGTCGTGGGATTTATAATTGTTATTTGGTTGGATGGACTGGCGGACTCAGAGAAGGCTGATCAGCCTCCACAGTGCGACACAGAGGCTTATTCATCCCATCGGTCAGGGCAACCAGGCGAGGGGCCTTCTCCCCCTCCATGACACTCCACAGGCAGCCTCGACGATCCTGCAAGATTGCTCCCTTGCCAATGGGAAGGGAAATACGCTCAAGGCGATCTAGCATCGCCGCTTCAGGTATTGGCTCTCGTGCCGGGTCCTGAGGAACTGGTGTCTGGCCCGCAATTGCAAATAGCGGCAACAGCGAAAGCATCGCGATTGGTAAAGTTTTCAAATGGCTGTCCCCATTAGGCTATTGAGCACCAGGCCCAGTCGTTTTGTGTTTCGCCTTTCATCTTGAGCTGGACCAGCATCGTCTTAGTCGAGGTTACCCACGCCAATGCTTCTTCGCGCAGGCGCAGTTTTGTCGCGCTTGGCCTCCAGTAAATCTCGTCAATACCCAACACAATCTTGGTGGCCACTGAAGCGACAAAGTCCTCCGGAAAGTGCGTCGGACTCTGGGATGCTGCCACGAGCATCACGCCAAACTTTCGCGCCTCTTTTGCGATGGTGTTGATTGGATTGTCTGGATCATCGTCGGCGTAGATATGCGCCTCGTCCAAGATGATTACGTCCTGAATATGGTCCTGAGGGCCTCGCTCCACCGCGGCCATGAATAACTCCTCGAGCTTGAAGAGTACGAACAACTTTCGTTCCTCCATTGACAGCGCGTGGATGTTGTAACGCCAGATGGGGTTACTCATTTCGAACGGCGGAGGAGTCGGTTTGAAAATGCCGATCGCATCGAGATTCTGCAGGCGGTCGACAACAGACTTCAGCACGTCAGTGCTGTCGTACTTCATCAGAGAGTTCAGCTCTCGGCCCGTGGTGATGGATTCCACGTAAGTCGCGAAGGCGTCGATTGCTTTCTTTTTGGCCTTGTCCAGCTCCAGCTTGCCAGCCTCGTCCTCAAAGTTCGCCTCACCTTTGCGAAGAGCTTGAATCGCCTTTTTGCGGTAGGACTGTGCTGATCTGTTGGCGAGTTCAAGATAGGTGACCGCGTCGGCCCCCGATCCCAGGAAGGACTGCTGCAGGATATTCTGAGCCATTCTCAGAGCATCTTTGATCGACGGGTTTGTTCTGGCCATGAGCTTTGGAGGCCAACGGGTCACAGCTCCTTCGTACTGGTCCTGATTGATGTACCAGGAGTAGAGAGGCCCACCACTCCAACGTGCGCCCAAGGCCTTTGCCTCGTCTTTTTCGGCCTTTGGTACATCAATGAACAGCCGCTCCTCATGACCATCACTCATCAGCACCGCGGTCTCATCCTGGACATACCAAGTCGACGGATCATCTTGCTTGAATCCGTACTGGGCGTAGACGTCGGTCAAAATATTACGCAAGCAGGCCTCCTGTTTTGGCCCCATCGTGCGCATGGTCCGATTCATGGTGGCCATGAAAGACTGGATTCGTTTTCTGACGCCGCCAAAATGCGGGTCGGGGTTGACCTTCAGAGGATTGAACCCCCAACACGTCTGCTCGGAGAACCGGACCTCGGAAGCACCAGGTATCTCCAGATCACCATGCACATCAAAAAGGTGAACGCGCGGGATCTGGTGCCCCGCAGATCTAAGCAACTGAGCGATCATTTTTCGAAGCGTGAAGGTTTTACCCGAGCCGGACATACCCACAATAAGCGTATGGCCATTGACTAGCTTTAAACTGTCCCAAATCACAGGGACGGTTTTGCCTAATTTCAGTTGCTGGGCGTCGAGGCCGAATCGAATCTGCATCTACGAATTGCCTTATCCACTTTTTGCCTGGCGACGCCAGGCTATTGATGGACGCAACTGTAAACACCCGGCAGGGCCGTAGGGGGCGGGTTTGTACCCGTTCATGGGGCAAACTGATAGCTGGGTGGCGGGTGAGCCAGCGTACCCAGCCCCCCCGCCATAACCATACAAAATAATCTTTCTTGAGGCTCAAGCAGCCGAGACGA
>CXWK01022831.1_pt3 | contig 57211 bp, 74 predicted proteins | sample 590851 | NCBI WGS metagenome assembly CXWK01 (sample SAMEA3498364, study PRJEB10139) | wastewater metagenome | biome: wastewater treatment plant; material: activated sludge | place: Denmark | collected 2014-08-01 | reverse complement strand
CTGCACCGTTCAGAGCGGCCGACTGGATCGCAGAAAAAACACCTGTGGTCGGCAAACTATACGAGAGCGCAAAAGACCTCGCCGGTAAAGCATTCGTACCGTTTAAGAGCATCAAAGAATTGCCGGGACGAATCGGCGAGGATTACGTTGATAAATTTTCACAATTTAGTAAAGCAACACGATCGGAAGTCAGTAAAGCTGTCGGTGAAGCAGTCGATCTTGGTAAGACCGCAACAAAAGAACTCGGAAAAGATGCCGGTACGAGAGTCGGCCGACTGATTGAGGGAATGACAGACATTCCTGCAAAAACTGCCGCCGGAGTCGAGCAAGTAGCAACTAAAGGAAACAGTGTCATCGACAATATCATCGGACACATTCAAGGCGAACATAAACGCTTTGCATCTTTAGAAAAAGAACGAGGACTGCTCGACACCGAGCTTCCAGATTATCTGCGTCACTACCTGACACCAGAGGGTCGTGAGTTCCTCGCAAAGAATACTGACGTTGCACAAGAGCTTCTGCAAAAGACGAGAGTAAGCACTCCGTTCGCAAAAGAAAGAAACCTCGATGACACGATCGTAAATATTAATAGTTACTTCCGCAAGACTCACGGCGTGAAGCTATTCGAGCAAGACGCATTCAAAGCGTTCGGTGCTCGTAAAGCCGAACACGTCAAAGCCGTGAATACCTACGACTTCCTGACTGACGTTGGAAAACAATTCGGCAAGCAAGCCGAATTGGTCACCAAAGAATTTAAGCATCCGATAAGTGGACAGATGGTGAAAAAAGAAATGGCAAAGCCAATCTTCGACAACGGAATGCGATACATCGAAAGCACTGTGCCTCAACTCAAAGGCGTACTCCTGCCCGAACAGATCGTGAAGCACGTCGAGGAAACTTATAAGGTGCTGACAAGTGATGAAGCAACAAAGGGATTTCTTAAAATCTATGACAAAGCTCTCGGATTTTGGAAAGGATCAGTGACCGGATGGTTTCCAGCATTCCACGTTCGAAACTCGATCGGTGGAGTTTTCAATAACTTTATAGCTGGAGTCAAAAACCCTGCCCGATATCTACAAGGAGATCAAATTGCTCGGGGTGCAAAAGGATCGATCACAACCAAGCTGGGTACGAAATACACATACCAACAAATAAAGGAAATTGCTGAGAAGCTGGGAGTGGTAGGACAGCCCGGTTACTTGGACGTGATGCGTGAGGTCGAAAAAGATGTCGGTAAAGGTGCTGTCGGCAAACTTATGGATCTGCCGAAAAACGCAATGGAGATCACTGAGAACAGATTGCGTCTGCCTCTTTTTGTGGATCGCTTAATCAGAGGCGATGCACCAGAGCAAGCCGCAAAGTCTGTATTCCAATTCCACTTCGACTACGCACCGGAAGCACTCGCACCGTTTGNNAGAACATTATGAAGCGACTGTTGCCGTTCTACCGATGGACTCGTGGCAACATTCCGCTTCAGCTCGAGCAGATGGTAAAGCAACCGGGTAAGTACGCCGCTCTTGGCAAGTTTGTAGACAACCTCCAAGTCGATAAAGAAAAAGCCTAAGAGGAATTCCAATATCTACCTCCGTATATGCGTGAGGGATTGCCGGTCCGACTTGGCGAGAAAAATGGATTCTCTCAATACCTCTATGGTCTGGGTCTACCTGTCGAGGATATCAACCGACTCTATAAAGGAAGCCCTCAGCGAACGCTGGCGAGCATGGTCGGCGAATTATCGCCGATCCTGAAGTATCCGATCGAAGCGGCCACCGGACAGAACTTGTTCACCGGTGAGCCGATCATTGAAAACAGCCGAGTCTATCCATTCGTGAATGCAGTCCCCGGACTGCGTGACTGGCTTGAGGTTACCGAGCATAAAAATAAGGACGGCAATATCAGTTATCGAGGAAACGCTTATAAGCTTCACTTTCTCAATACCGCTCTTGGTCGCTTCTACACCACAGCTGGAAAACTTTCCGATGACAACACATCAGGAGTCGTGAAGTTTCTCTACGGACTCGTCGGTGCAAAAGCAAAATCAGTCGACATGGAAAAAGAAAAGTTCTGGCGTGATCGAGACATTCAAGATCGACTCGAGCAAGCGTTGGAGAGCAGAGGTCTCATCAACAGATTCGATTCGGTGTACGTACCGAAATAACAATATGGAAAGAACAGCCTATCAAAACAAAATACAAGATGAGCGTCTCGACCGTGTAGAAAAGACGGTGAACGAAATCAAAGACAATCATCTCATACACCTACAGACCGACATGAGCAAGGTCGGAACTGACGTTGATTGGCTCAAACGATTTTTCTGGATCATCGCTACGGCGTCAGTGGGAGGTCTGATCACAGCAATTATTAACTTACTACTAACCATCAACAAATAAACTTATGGAAATCATTGAAAAGAAATCACCAAACTTCTGGGTCGGTCGCAAAGGTTACCGGCCGGAGGGCGTGGTCATCCACATCATGGACGGCACGCTTATCGGCACTGATTCGTGGTTCGCAAATCCCTCATCGCAAGTAAGCGCGCATTACGGAATCGGGAGAACCGGTGAAGTCCACCAGTATGTGCCAGAAAGCGATGCCGCCTGGCACGCCGGACGTGTCGATGCACCGCTTTGGAAGCTCATAAAACCGAATGTGAACCCGAATCTGTACACGATCGGGATCGAACACGAGGGTAAGCCAAACGATGTATGGACTGACTCTATGAAGCAATCAAGTGCAACCTTGATCCGAGAAATTTGCCAGCGATGGCAGATTCCAATCGACCGGAATCACATCGTTGGCCACTTTGAGATCTTCTCAAAGAAACCAAACTGTCCGGCAAGCAACAAACAGATTCTCGACGAACTGGTAGACCTTGCCGGCCAACAGACGACCAATCCCTCTATCGAGGACGGTGTGAGGAAAATCGAGGAAGGATTGGAAATTATTAAACGAGCATTTTAACCACTATGACAACACCACAAAAAGAAGCCCTGAAGCACCTTGCGATCGTGTTCTTTTACTCTGCAGTATCAGCAATCCTGCCGATACTGATAGCCTATGCCGAGAATGACCCCCGTCGGGCATTATTGATCCCGGTGATCAATGCTGGGTGGTATTCGGTAACCCGATACCTCAAAGAACAGAGATTGATTGAGGATGCCCGAGGGGAGGAATAATCGCTAAAGCCTGCGGGAATCCGGTCCTAGTAGACCTTCTGTGCGAAAGCCGGAACGTCAAAGTAGGCCGGATTTTCCTTGTGAATTCTTCGTAATTCACGTACAATTCTATCTATACGATTGAAAGAAACTGTTGTTCTAGGCCGTGTAATCGGTTCAAAGTTCCGCCAATCGTCACCGCCAAAGTTTAAATTATTTTTAAGAATTCTTGCTCGGATAAAATTTTAACTCCGAGTTTTTGGGCGGTGGTGAGTTTAGAACCTGCTTCCTCACCGGCTACCACATACGAAGTATTTTTAGATACTGAGCCAGAAACTTTTCCGCCCAAGGCGAGAATTCTCTCCTTGGCAATCTCTCGGGACATTTGAGTAAGAGTTCCAGTCAAAACAAATTGAAGTCCAGTAAATTTACCTGCAGCTCGCTTTTCCATTTTTTCTATCACCACTCCGTTCATTTTTAATTTTTCTATGAAATTCAAATTACTTTTATCAGTAAAGAAATCATGCAGACTTTTCAGTACAGCCGGACCGATGTTTTCTATGCTGTCTATCTCTTGCACATCCTTCTCTACCGCATGCATAAGTTTATCTAAAGTTCCAAAATTTTGCGCCAAATCCCGTGCAGTTTCCTCCCCCACATGCAGTATACCCAGTGCCCACAAAAACTTACTAAGTGAAATTTTTCTCTTGTTTTTTATTTCAGCGACAATATTTTCGGCTGACTTTTCCCCAAACCGCTCTAGAACTGCGATATCTTCTTTGGTCAGAATAAAAATATCTGCCGCGTCGGTGATTAAACCTTCATCTTTAAATCTTCGCAATATTTTAGGACCTAACTCATAAATTTCAAACACTGATACGAAGTGTTCTAGGTACCGTTCATTTTTCGCCGGACATTTTGAATTAGTACAAAAATACGCCACCGAACTATCAGAAGTTGTAGAAACCTTTTTCTCAACTTTTCCTCCACAAGCGGGACAAGCCGTTGGCATTTTCACTTTTTTTTCTTTGCCGGTGCGCATACGGGCGAGCACTTCCACTACTTTTGGAATCACGTCCCCAGCCTTTTCTATAACTACAGTATCCCCTATTCGTAAATCTAATCTTTCGATTTGGTCCATATTGTGCAGGGTTGCTTTACCCACAGTCGAACCTGCAACTAGTGTCGGTTCAAATATAGCAAGCGGAGTCAACACTCCGGTGCGTCCGACATTTATTTTTACATCCTTAACTATAGTCGTCGCTCTTTCCGCTGGATATTTAAATGCCACCATATACCTAGGCGCCTTACCAACCACACCTAAAACTTTTTGCAAACTTAAATCATTTACTGATATTACAATACCATCTGTACCATATGGAAAATCTGGACGGATTTTCTCAAATTTTTTAATAAAACTAATAGCTTCTTCTAAGTTATTACATACAGCTTCATGTTTGTCGACATTAAAACCAAAACTCTCCAATTCTTTATGCAGTCCTGAGTGCTGTTTAATTTTCTCTTCACTTTCAATCAGGTCATAAGCATAAAAATCCAATTTTCTTTCCGCTGTCAATTGTGGATCTAATTGGCGCATACTTCCAGCGGCAGCATTTCGAGTGTTAGCAAACAAGGCCTTACCCTCACTTTCATGCTTTTTATTTAAAAGATCTAAAGTTTTTTTAGACATTAGTATTTCACCCCTGACCTCTAGATCGGCTTTAACTTTATCTAAAAAAAGTGGGATCGAATTCACCGTCTTTAGGTTTTGGGTTATGTCTTCACCGACAAATCCATCCCCCCTGGTGGCGCCCCGTACGAACTTCCCATCTTTATAAATCAAAGACGTAGCTAGTCCGTCAAACTTTACTTCACAAAAATATTGCAGTTTTTGCGAAGCTGGTAATAATTTTTTGATTCGCTTTTCCCAATCATAAAGTTCTTCATATGAAAAAGCATCGTTTAAAGAAAGCATTCGAAAATCATGCCTTACTTTTACGAATTTATCGAGTGGTTTACCGCCTACCCTATTCTCCGGAGCTTTTAAATCTTCATATTCTGGGTGCTCTTTCAATATCTGCTTTAATTCTCGAGTCAGCGAATCGTACACATCGTCGGTGACCTCCGGTGCATCTTTGACATGGTAAGCATCTCGAAGTCGCGCGATCTCGGCTCGCAATTTCTTTATTCTTTTTTGAGCCTCACTTTTCGTTACAGCCATACTTACAGACTACTACATTTTAAGGATAAACGTAACGAATAATAACAATACCTCCTATTCCTGCAGCTGGATTTGCCTCAAAAGGCCAAGGTGTATTATGTTCACCACCGCCACCAGAACCACGATTAACTGGATTTAAATTATATGAACCAAACCCTCCACCACCACCATAAGAATACCAAGTACATGTAGGTAAACAATACTGAACTCCAGCTCCGCCTGGGCCACCATCCCAACTATCAATAGGAAGTTGTCCAGCGCCACCTGCTCCACCACCACCTGAACCCCTACTACTTGCTGCCCCCCAGCTACCATCTCCACCTTTATATCCTTGACCAGCAGTTCCTGCCCCACCTACACCGCTATTTAAACCATTAACACCACTTGTTCCACCACCAGAACCACCTGCGCCACTACCACCTCTACCCCCACCTATGGCTGTAGCAATACCAGCTATAATAGAATTACCACCATTACCGTTAACTCCTCCTCCGTTACCGACAGTAATAGCGTAACTATTTGCAGGTAAGGTTGTAGAACTATATAAAACTCCACCTGCCCCTCCGCCACCACCTTGAGTTTCCGGTCCGACAGCAGAACCTCCACCCCCACCCCCCGCAACAGCAAGATAAGTAACGGCCTTAGAACAATTAGTAGTGAAAGTACCTGAATTCGTAAATGTATGATATCTATAACCACCACTAATCACTGGTGTACCATCTCCACCAGTAGGATCTGTACAAGCAGATAAGGTAGTGAATGAACGCACTGCGCCATAAACATCAGGTCCGTTACCATTTTGAGCAACAGCACAGAAATAATAAGTGGTACCTCCAGTCAGACCACTGATATTTTTGATATAAGGTAATGGAGACGATCCACTTCCCATAGGTGTTACTGGAGAAGTGGCAATACCAAAAGTGCCATTACAAGTAGCTCCAGGATTAGTAGTGCCGTAACGGTACCACACATTGGTCGTATATCCATTTGGATTTACAGTACCATTGAGTCTGGCGGTAGTATCAGTTATCGCATTGGCAGGATCAGTAGTGATTGTCGGTGTTGGAGCTGAAGATACAACCACAGTCACATTAGATGATGCGTTACCTGCGGTACCACTACAGTTTATTACATAATTTTGAGTAGAAGTAAGATTATTTAGAGTTTGGTTTCCAGTGGGCCAAGTTTTAGTAGATCCAGTTGGAGAAGTAGTCCAATTCGAACCTGAACCTCCAGAAGCTGAACAACTCGTAATACTCGCAGAAGTAGTCCAGCTTAGAGTTGTAGAACTATTGTAAGGAATAGTGCAAAGTGCACCACACGATAAAGTCACACTAGCTGGCGGTGGAGTATACACAGGTGTACTACCAACCTTAGAAGAAACTACGAGTTCACGCGCTACACGACGAGTGTTTGGAGAAGTACATTTTCCAGCACTTACACTACCAACATTATACCCGGTCGAGGTAACAACGACATTGACAGGTTCGGTTGGTCCTGCTCTTTTATCTTTAAAGACAGTAACTTCAGCGCAACTATTATTTGTACTACCCAACCCCGCGACAACAAAAGAATAACATCCAGTATTAGCAGAATTAAAACAGTACTGAGCATCATAACCAGGATCAGTACTTGCCACCACATATGTAGGTAAAATATTGGCAGATCCACAAACGATCGAAGTTGCCGGACCGGCAATCGGAAATTTGCTAGTAGTTAATTTATCATGCAACAAGGCACACTCGGCTCCGGTGTCAGCGGACAGAAAAGCATTATTGGAGTCCTTAGCCGAAACACTAAAGCTAACTTCTTTATATGCAATATTAGCCACACCAAGTGCGACTGATAGTAAAATAGCAGAAAGTGTAACTGCGAATAAAATGATGAACCCCCTCTTATTTTTTTTTATTTTTAATATTTTCATATTATCTACTCTGTCCAATTAAATAAATACTCTGAAAAAGTAACACTTTGCGCGCCGAATCCCTGGTTCCAAGAAACAGTAGCAGAGATCTTTACTTCATTTGGATAGGTAGGGTTTACCACCGCTTGAGCGGTCCTCGTAAGACCGGCAAAGACGGGGTCAGTAATCGCATAAGTAATCGGATGAGTATAAGCAGGTGAAGGAGGATTAGTACTAGCCCAAGTCTTGAAAGCATCCCACCCAACTTGGGGATTCGTCGAATTTAAAATTATAAATTTATCTCGCTCATTTCTAACATACTCTACTCCCTGTTGGGCTAAATACGAAGCAGTGAGTTTTCTTTTGGCAGCGTTTGTACTAGCTATACCATTTGCTAGGACAGAAAGTAGAGCCAAGATAGAAATAGTAAAAATCCCTACGGCTACTAACGTCTCAAGTAAAGTGAAGCCTTTGTTTAATTTATTATTTTTTAAAAAATGTAATTTCATACTATATATCTAAAATTCTCTGGGACATCTTGGTCTGTATAGTAAAAGGTGAAACAACTCCTTTATAAGTTATTGTTCCAGACAGCCTGATGGTAACTATAGGCTGTAATGTGTCACTGTTGTCTGCTCCCTCTACTATAAAAAAAGAAGCGGTCGAAGCTGGATCTATGACAACCTCATCCGGAGTAAGCTGAGTAAAGCTAGATGTTCCATAAGGGCCCGCTGTAGATTTGAATAATTTACCCGTGTCATTACCAGAACTACCAATGTAATAAATCCATTGATCATTGTAAGCAATATCGCCAGGACTAGGAAGATCGTCTAGTGGATTACTATCACCATATGCATATTCGAAGGCTAGACCCCAGCCACTAGCGCAATTCTTTGGATCACTATAAGTAGACTGAGTGGTGGACAGTATAGTATCAGCACCAGTAAAGCAATGGTAGTTGTAGCCGGTTCTTACATTTCTAGAGATATCTTCCATTACAAAATTTAAGCTATCGATGATGGCCCGCATGTCTTGAGATTTTTTGTAAACCAGATGAGCATTTAAAAGTGTGCCCATACCCAAAGTAGTAATAATAGTAAATAGTGCAACCGAAATCATCGTTTCAACAATTGTGAATCCCCTATTCTTTTTATTACTAATATTTATCATATTACCTTATCTCTATTTTACCCGATGCATAGACTTTTACTAGCGCCTGATCCCCTTTCGGTGAGAGGACGGATATCTGTGCATAGTTAATATTGGAATTAAGAGTGGTCGCTGATTTGATAACAGCACTGCCGTTCGGCCTGATAAAACTTATAGTTAAATCACTTAACTGGTAAGCAGTCGTATCTCCATGATAAAAAACACTCAAAGGGTAAGAGGGATTTACTGCGGATATAATATTGCCTTTGGTTATACTAACTTTTTCTAAACATTCTCCAGTGCCCGGACATGCAGATGTGTCAAAAATTCCATCTTGGTCAAGATCGGTAAAAAAATTGAAACTTTTATTATCAGTACCCGGGTTTATATAAATGCCATATGAAGGTTTCCATGTCGAGCTCACACTACCTTGAGCAGAAGGTGGCAACCTACCAGCAACGGCGAACTTTTGCGCTTCAATAATTTTTAAACCGATATCGTTAGATAAATTTTTTATATCAATTCTAGATTGAAAGGCGCTATAGTTAAACATAACCACCGCGGAGAGCGAAGAAAAAATGGAAAGCACCACGATTAGCTCTACATAAGTCATTCCTTTATTTCTTCCTCGATTCTTTTTTATTCCATTTAAAATTTTCATAATTTAGATTGGGAAAAGATGTAATTCAAAGATAAACGCCAGATATGCGCCGAGTACTAAAAACGGTGCAAAAGGAATTTCACTTTTCATACCATAACGCTTTTGGGTTAACAGTAAAATAATTCCGATGATTGCTCCAGACCAAAAAGCTACCACTACTCCAGACACTGCCCTAGAAAGACCCAACAACCAGCCGAGGCCTACAGCAAGCTTGCCATCCCCGAGGCCCATCCATGCACCACGGGACACTAGCCATAGAGTCGCAAAAGGTAGTGCCGTCATAATGCCAGAGAAAAATTCTAACAAGCTAGGCATATGCGGGGAAAAGCCGACGGTGTTAAAAAGAAAGAGCCCGAGAAATGCGAGTAGTCCAAACATAAAAGCCAGCTGATCTGGAATTATTTTATGACGCAGATCATAAATGGCTATGACCAGAAGTAGCGCAAAGGCTACAGCATAATAGGCAAAGGTGACAGCAAAAACGGCAGTATCAGCATAAAAGACATCTTGAAATTTAAAGAATATGGAAGCAAAGATAACTCCGGTTAATAATTCCACAGCCGGATATTGCATTGATATCTTAGTCTTGCAAGATTTACATCTGCCTCCTAGGGCAAGGTAACTCAATACTGGTATGAGTTCATAGAATTCAAGTTTAGTCCGGCAAGACATGCAAGCACTACGTCCACCTAGAGTTTTAGTTTGGTATCTATAAATGACGACATTCAAAAAACTTCCAATAATCAAGCCAAAAGAAAAAAATAAGATCAAAAATATAAATACCGGAAAGCTATCCATCTAAATATTATATCAATTCAATAATCAAAAAACCACCCCACAGAGTCTTCTAGAGATGGTTTTTTGATTACTTAGTATGATAAGCTAGCCACAAGTAACATCACTAGCTGTAAGAACAGAATTGTAAGTGTCGTTATTACCTGTACTATCTATGCACCACATAACCGGCGAACCACTAGCACTAGCGGACAAAGGAACTTCAGCGGCATAAGCGGATCCATTGGCGGTAACATGGCAAGTGGCCAAGTTCCACGCTCCAGTTGTCGCAAGCACGATGTTTACTGTAGACAAACCTTTAGCTTTTGCCCCGCCAAGTACTTGGGCATAAATTGTGTTGACAGCATTGGCGCATACACCCGTATAAGTATTATTTGTTGAACTGTAAAAAATCTCCGCTTGTTTTGCTGCGTTTGTTAAGTTTGATTTAACCGCAGCGTCTACTCCTTTTGTCCGAGCGTTGTTTAATGAGGCCAAAACTACTGACGCCAAGATACCAATGATAGCCACGACTATCAAAAGCTCAATCAACGTAAAACCCAAATTATATTTTTTAGTAAAATTTATTTTCATACAATGATAATGATAATGATAATATAAAAGTATTATACCGCACATGTTTAAAAAGTTATCCACATTAAATACAAAAACCACCCGGAAGGGTGGTTTTTGTAAAATCTATCAAACCAAGTATAGATTAGGTAGCTGGACAGACCGCAGATGAAGCAGCAAGAGGGCTCACTCTACCTGTAGAAGTACCTAGACTATCTACACACCAGTAAAGCAATGTACCTTCAGCAGCCTTTAGAGGAACTGAAATAGCCCAAGCAGATGATGTTGCGTGACAGTTTGAAGTGGTAATAACTTGCAGTGTAGCAAAAGTATTAACTATAGCACCAGAAGCACCACTAGCCGCATGGGCAGCAGTTAAAGCTTTCAAAACATTAGGATCTTGTGTTCCGTTACATACTGTATCGTAGCTGTTTGGTGTTGATCCATCGTATACAAGCTCGGCTTGTGCACGGATGTTTGCCAAGTTGGCCTTGATAGCAGCGTTAGAACCCTTACTTCGAGCAGAGTTAAGTGACGCCAAAACAACTGAAGCCAAGATACCGATGATAGCCACGACCACCAAAAGTTCAATCAACGTAAAACCTTTCTTTAAATTCATTTTCATAATTTATAAAACTAACCTATTAATAATATTGATAATTCGACTTATTTATAATGCTTGTGTTTATTATATCATATTCACTTTGTAGGCAACTAGGTTATCCACAGGGCAGTAGAGCAAAGCTCGACACTGCCCCCGCACTTAAGTGATACCTCCAGCTAGGTTGTAAATCGGTATTAATATAGAAACAAGAAGTATACCTACACCGAAACCCAGAGCTACTATCATCACTGGTTCGATGAGGCCGACCAATGTATCCACCGCATCATCTACTTCGCGTCTATAAAAAGCAGTGAGTGTACCCAAAATAGTTCCGAGTGATCCTGTCTCTTCCCCCACTTTTATCATCTGCACCATGATGGATGGTATTTCCTGTCGATGTTTTTCAAATGTACTCGACAAAGCTTGTCCAGATTTTACTCCATCGGCTACTTCTTTTAGAATATCTCTATAAACATAACTTCCGACAACTTCGGAGGTGATATCAAGTGCTCGAAGTATTTGGATACCAGAAGTTAGCATAATATCTAGGTTATCAGCAATTCTCGAGAGATAGAGTTGTTTATACAAATGCCCCACATATGGTATAGAAAGACGTGTCTTGTCGACATATATCTTACCTTGCTCAGTAACTGATATTCTCCACAGCCAAACCCCTATCATTACGAAGAAAATCAAGAAAAAGAAGCCGTAATTAACGAAAATTTCTGAGATAGAGATAATAATAGTTGTATATATAGGAACTTCTTGCCCTGACTGTAATATAATTTCCGAAAGCTTTGGAATAACCAAGACAAACATCAAACACATCACTACTATAAAAGTAATTATGACAAACACTGGGTAGATGAGAGCGTTACGAGTTTTACTGGTGAGAGCATACTGACGGTCGAGGTATTGAGCAAGACCCGAAAAAATCTGATTGAGTTTCCCTGTCTCTTCCCCCACTTTCACCATGTTCAAATAAAAATTCGAAAATACATCCGGATGCCTAGATAAAGCTCCCGAAATAGATGTTCCTGCCTTCAAATCATCACAAACTTGGGAAAGTTTTAAACCCAAAAATCTATTCTCGGTATTGTCAGCTAGCATTGTAAAAGCTTTCAGCGCTGACACTTGGGCTTCAAAAAGAGTGGCCACTTGACGAGATAAAATCACCACTTCCTTATTGGAAACTTTGTTCATAAAAGACATCTGCCAAATATTTTTTTTCTCCCCTTCTTCAGTTATAGAAATAACTACAAACCCTCTACGCTGGAGTCCGCTTAAGGCCATGTCACGGGTTGGTGCATCTATCTCACCGTCTTTATTAACACCTTGTCCATCTACTGCTTTGTATGTGAATAACATAAATATTTCAAAATTAAACTTAAGGCTAAATCATCCTTTCCAAGCCTTTAGGATTAAGGGAATATTGATAAGCATTCTCGATAGAAATTTCTCCAGCTCTCACTAGTTCCATCAACGAATGGTTGAGGGCCACCATACCCGACTCCGAACCCGTTTCTATAACCACGTCGATCTCGTGAGTACGTTTTTCGCGAATCAAATTTGCTACCGCATTATTATTGAGTAGTAGTTCGTATGCTGGGATAAGTCCACCAGCAATCCTAGGCACCAAACGCTGAGAGAAAATACCTAATAAACTAGAAGAAAGCTGGGTGCGGATTTGATCTTGTTGCTCCCCTGGAAAGGAATCAATTATTCTATCAATAGTTTGAGAAGCGTTGTTGGTATGTAGAGTAGATAATACTAAGTGCCCAGTTTCTGCAGCAGTCACGGCGATAGATATAGTCTCGGGTGTACGCATCTCTCCGATCATGATTACATTTATGTCCTCACGAAATACGGACTTGAGGGCCACTTGAAAATCTTTTGTATCGATACCCACTTCGCGCTGATTGATGATGGATTTATTTGGCACATACACATGCTCAATAGGGTCTTCGATGGTCATGATGCTCCTAGTTTGTTCGTTGTTTATAAGACTTATCATAGAAGAAAGGGTCGTAGACTTCCCTTGTCCTACAGGACCTACCACTAAAAAGAAACCTTGTTTTTTACGTGACAAATCAGCCAAAAAAGCTGGCAACCGAAGCTCAGCCAGAGTTTTAACTTTTTGAACTAACCGAAGTGCAATATTTATCAACCCCTTCTGAAAGAAAGCATTTCCGCGCAGTCTGGCCTGCCCCTGAAAGTCATAGGAAAAGTCTGCTTCTTTTTCTTCGAGAAATTTTTCTACCTTATCCTTTTCCAAGAATTCAGAGAGCATAGCTTTCATGTCGTCTTGAGTTAGGGCTGGATTTTTAACTAAAAAAATAAGTTCGCCCTCCACCCGAATAGCTGGTATCCGACCAGCACCTAAATGCAAATCTGACCCTCCTTGATGGATAGTCGCTAAAATCAATTCTTCGAGTTTTTTCTTGTAGTCAGACATAGTTACTATTGTTGCTTAATCATTTTCGCTGATAAAATATCTTGCACTTGGGTTATGACTTCCATCGGAGTAGAGCTAGCTTTGACTATGTACCCCGCCACACCAAGCGCATTCCCTCGATCAATATCATCCTGCTGATTTTTGTTTGATAGGACCAGCTTTAAAGCATTAGGGGCAAGATTGTCCTTGTTTACTTTTTCAAGCATTTCGAAACCGTCCATTTCCGGCATCATTATATCCGACAATATTACCTCAGGGTCTAGACCTTCTTTTAGTTTCTCTATCCCCTGCAATCCGTTCGTTGCGGTATAAACGGCGAAATTATTCTGACTAAATTTCAGCGCATACATATCCAGTAAAAAATTGTCATCGTCCACAATCAGAATTTTTCTTTTTACTCCATCCATAATATATTTATTATACTACTAAAATAAGTCCTGTGCGACATTACTCATTGTCATTGTTAAAATTGTAAATCTCTTGATATGGAATAATTCCTTGCATAGCTTTCAAGATGGCATCCTCACGCATAGAAAGCATGCCTTTTGACCTAGCTTGTTTGTAAATCTCTGAATTGGTGGGATTTTTTAAAATAACCGAAATCATGTCTTTATCTACCTTAAACATTTCCATAATAGCGATACGCCCCTTAATACCTGACGGGCATTCTGGTGAAGGAACAGCGTCATAGATTTCATTTTTGATTGGAATTTCTTTTCTAAATTCTTCAGGTAGATCTTTAAACTGTTCTTCAATTTGCATTTTCAAACTTTCATCTATTGGAATAAGCTTGCGAGATGCAGGGAAAATGGTATGTGAAAGACGTTGAGCAATAGCTAGGATGAGCGTCGGGGCGATAAGGTATGGATCTATACCCATGTCCACCAATCTCGGAACCGCACCCACAGCATTGTTGGTGTGAAGTGTAGACAATACTAAGTGTCCAGTGAGAGCCGCTTGAATAGCCAGCTGTGCTGTTTCCTTGTCACGAATTTCTCCAATCATAATGATATCTGGGTCTTGACGAAGAATAGAGCGGAGACCGGATGCAAAAGTATAGCCGATCTCTGGTACGACTTGGGATTGATTCACATTTGGCATATGGTATTCCACGGGGTCTTCGAGTGATACGATGTTGTTTTTTTCTTTATCGAGTTCATTCATCATAGAATACAGGGTGGTAGATTTTCCAGACCCTGTCGGACCGGTAATTAAAATAATTCCATATGGGCGAGTCAAGGCATTTCTCATCAGATCCAAATTGGTTTTCGATAATCCAAGTTCTCCGAGTGGCTTGACCCCCTTATCAGAATCGAGAATTCTGAGCACGACTTTTTCACCATAATATGAAGGCATTGTAGAAACACGGAAATCAATCTTGCGTCCACTGATACTGGCACTAAAAGATCCATCTTGGGGTTTTCTCTTTTCATCCAATCGCAGTTTAGCGAGGATTTTTATACGCGCCACTACACCACTATAGATATTGGGTGGCAAAATAATACTGGTGTAGAGCGTACCATCTACGCGGTAGCGTACTTTTACTTTTTGTTCTTCATGCTCGATGTGTATATCCGAACAATTTCCTTCAATAGCGTTACGCAATATAACTGCGACTATCTTGATAACTGGCGCATCTTCCACTATTTTAGTTTCTTCCCCTCCCTTTATATTTTTTATTTCTTTGTCTAGGTTTTCAGCACTGAAATTTTTTACATCAATATCCTTATCTTCATCGTCATCCAGCTGGTCTAAGGCTTCGCCGATCTGATTACCTATACCCTTGTAGGATTCCATTATGCCTTTATACGCACTCTTAGTGATAAGAAAAACTTTAAACGGAATACCTAAATTTGAGGATATGAATTGCAAAGCATCCATGGCTTGGGTATTCCCTGGGTCTACAACTCCGATCGAAAGTACGCCATCTTTGAGTTCAAGTGGTACAAACTGATAATGAGTGGCTGAATCTTCAGAAATATATTTAAGCACATTAAAAGATATGTCTTTGGGATTCACTTGCTTGATGGGAACTCTCAAGTACTCTCCCTTCGCTTCGAGAATTTGATCTTCCGGAATACCAGATTCTATCAGAGCATCATCAATATCGCCTTCGTGTTTTTCCTTGGCGCGAAGCTTAATTTCACCTATCTGGCTTTCTTTGATTACGCCCGCTTTGCTTAATTCTTCTAAAAAACTCATAGAAAAATATTATTGAGGCATACCAGCACCTGTGGGTGGAGTTGGTGTGGTGGTACCACCTGAAGAAGTTGGAGTTGAGGGGCTGGTTGGTGCCGTAGAAGAAGGTGGAATTACAGGAGTCGGATCAGAACCCAACTGAGCAAACGGATTGATTCTACCAGGATTGCCATCAGGAGTAAGGACAATACTAGAATCACGAAGACTCTTAAAAGCTGGGTCAGAAAAAATTTCATCATTCAATCTGATATTTTTTATATTTAAAAGTAGCGAAAGAAAATTTTGGGCTATAGGATTAGCCGAACCACTCGAAGCTACACCGGGTGCAACTTGGGTCACTTCACCAGAAGAAGAAACTAAGTTACTGTCTTCACTTGGACCTTTTATAAAAAAAATATAAATAGAGGTAAATACCACTGCGAGCCCTACGAATATTAGAATGTTTCTGATATTAAATGGCATATTAATTTTTTAACCAATAAGTTTTAATATTAAATGTATACCGATAAACTTCAGCCCCTCCTAAGCCCACCGCGCCGACATTGGTTGAAGAAAATTCGATAGAAGATATGTCGACTATACGCAAATTACTTTCCAAATCTCTCATAAAATTTAAGAAATTAGCATAAGTGCCAGTAGTAGAAAAACCTAGGTCCCAAGACCCGTAATTTTTATTTTGAAAATCACCCTCGCCGTTTGCTCCACCTATAATCGAAGAGCCCACTGACTCTTCCTTGTCCTTTGGTATGACACTATACTCCACATCTTTTAGTACCATGCCGTATGGCTGTGCAATTTTTTCGATTTCCAAAATCAAACGAATGTTATCCACACTATCTGGCAAGAACTTCTTTATCCGATCTAGATTTTCAGTAGAGATAGTGCTGTATTTAGCGGTCAATTTGTCCCGCTCCCGCTCTAGGGCTACTGAATTTGTAGAAGCTTCATCATAGGTCGATTGTTTTTCTTTCTCTCCTTGAATACTACTATAAATAGGGCTCGTAAAAAGCATAAATATTGCTACGCTGAGTCCTAAGAGTATAAATGATGTAAGGTATCTAAACATATAATGTTAATTAGTTCCTGCTTCTCTCGTTAAAATGGTCTGCTTGTAATTCACAAAGCCTGGGTCAACTGAAAAATCTAAATCAAAATTTACGTTCCCTTTATCATCAAGCTGTAGATTAGAAAAAACTGGGTCAATAAAATTTTGATTCTGTGAAAATAGATCAGCCTGCAGGGCAACTGACCGGTAACCTATTCCTACTCCCGCTAGCTTAACAAGGACTCGGCTATTATTTTCATCTGGGAGAGTGTAACTAAAAGAAGTAAAACGCACTGTTTTCATAGTGACTTGTTGTAGAGCTTCAAAAATTGGAGTTACTGATATATGATTTGATAAAATATCACTCGCCGCAATCAAGCGGTTATCTAAATCTTGAAGCTCGGATATTTTGGACGGCTCAAAACGATCCTGAGCCAAACTAAGTGTATTTTCTATTTCCTGAATATTTTTTACCAAAACTCCTTTATAAAAATAAAGTGCTCCTGTACCCACAGCGATTGCCAAAAAAATAAAAAGAGAAATAATCGTGACAAAGCTAATAGACTGAGCCGATATGACTCTTTCTTTTACAATCGATTTTTGGGGTATGAATGATGTTTGAAAGTTTTGCTCCATTACTTATATTCTATTATCGCATTTATTGTAATTTTCGCAATGCCAAACCAAGTGCAACAGAGAATTCAGGTCCTACAGACTCCAAAACCTTACTTAAAAATGCTGGCGCACCGACTTTATTGAATGGATGACCTATAGTCACCTCGGCTCGGAAGTTGTTTGTGGCCACTTCAGAGAGTCCTTTCATTAGTGATCCCCCGCCAGTAAATATTACTTTACTGATGATTCGATTATGCCTCTTCTCGTAATCCAACAGCACACTGTTCGCTTCATGAAAAATGTAACTGGTGTGAGATTCGATGATTTCTGCAACATTCTTGTCCGCTCCATTACCAAAAAGTCCAAATTCTTTTTTCATTTTTTCTGCCTCAGAAAAAGGCACACCGAGTGACTGGGAAATAGACTTCGTTATATCTCCTCCTCCACGCTCAATAGAGTGAAAACTTTTCAGCATTCCAAATTCTACGATAGACAGCTTGGTCCGTGATGCACCAAAATCCATGAGTAGCACCGGGCTAAGTTCATGTTCAAAGTTTGACCGGATTGAAGAAAAAGTTTCAATCTCAAAAAACGAAGCCTCGAGCTTGGTCTCGGATAGTATGGACCGATATTTAGAAACTGCGTCATTTTGAGTAGCCACTACTAATACACTAATTTTTTCTTTCTGTGGTACTAATGAATTAGGGTCATCTGCATTTTCTTTCAAAGAATTCATCTCTTCAAATGACAATTCTTTTTTAGGAAAAATAAAATAATCAATAGAAACTTCTGAAATAGGAAGAGGAATATATTTTCGAGCCTCATTTGGAACGATGCTCGCTATCTCACTTTCTTTTATTTGGGCGGGTAGTTCAATAGTGAAAATCAAAGACAATTGTACTGGAATAGCGATAGCAGGCATAGTAGAAGAAGCACCGGATTGTTTTAAGACTTCTTTCAAGGCTTCAGCTGATTTTTCAACAGAAAGATTTGTCACAGCTCCCGCATCGAGATTGTCAAAGGGGCCAAGGGCAATCGCCCCGTAAGTTTCAAGCATAACTCGCCCACCCTTTTTCTTTATTTCGACTATCTTTATCGCCGAAGAACCGATATCTACGCCGACAGCGCTATCGTCTCCACTTCCACTCGCCGTCATTATTTTTGAAAATATATCTTTAAAAGGATTATTCATGCTTTATTTTAAGCTAATTCATCGTATGATATGCTAAAATAGCTATAATAATTATAACATATATGGGCTTCTTAAACACCATATTCGACACCATCTTCCCTGTATATTGCCTATCTTGTGGTAAAAGTGGACAAAATTTCTGCCGAGAATGCCTTTCTGCTTCCCCGCCAGCTGAACGTGAGAGTGCGAAATGGATTTTCCCTCTCTTTGACTACCGACACCCGCCTATCAAGCGCGCAGTGTGGCTACTAAAATATAAAGGTAAAAAATCTATAGCCAGTGTTTTTGCCGAAATTATGTATGGACACATATTAGAAGAATTGGCTGATTTAAAAGTAATGGAGAATTTTAGAGAAGCCATATTGATCCCCATTCCAATCGACAAAAGCCGAAAAAGAGAACGTGGATTCAATCAAGCCGAACTGGTATGCGAAAAGTTAGTAAAATTAGATGGCAACACAAACTTCCAACTTGGAAATGATATTTTAATAAAAATAAAAGATACTGGCCATCAAGCTAGAATAGAAAACCGAAGCACTCGTCTTAAAAATATTGTTGGATCTTTTGCTATAAAAAATGAAATAGACAATCAAAAAATAAAAAGTAGAAATATAATTCTTATAGATGATGTGACTACTACAGGTGCCACACTCGGAGAAGCTAGAAAAATTTTAAAAGAAGCTGGCGCGAGAAAAGTAATTGCTTTTACTATCGCCCATTAATTCCACATGTCCCATATAGCTCCAGCTATATTTTTCGGCTTACCCTCGAGCGCGTAATAATGCAAATCAATAAATGGTAGAGTATTGCACTCGATGATTCCCCACCGTTGTGCATTCGCATCCTTGGTCGGCTCGGGAACAATACAGTCAAAACCAAGTACTGGCAGGTCCACTATTTTTGCAGCCTTAGTTAAAATTGGTACAAAGCTCGGATGCAGTTCATCCAGCATCTCTCGAGTAGCTCCACCAAAAAGTCTTCCTGTACGATATGTGAGCGACAAACGAATTCCAGCTGGCAAAACGTCACTCATATTAAAACCAAGTCGGGCCACATAATCTTTCATCTCATTATTGACTTGGACTTTTTCTACCCTCTCATTTCTTTTGTCATCTTTTTCTTGTATAAGTTGGTCAATCGTTTTTATACCATCACCTATCACATATGGTGAGATTCCTCGATAAAAACCCATCAATTTTCCGTCCACAAAAGTCGCTCTGCACACATCACCCTGCAGGTGTTCTTCCACCGCTACATATGCACATAGCTGTTTTACTACATCAACTCCTTTTTTAAATTCGAGGAATGTATGAATATTTGTAACTGTGTGCCTACCTCTTGAGCCAACTCTGGGTTTGACAATAATTGGTTTTTGAAACTTATTAAATATTTCTTCTAAGTTGGTGCCCGAAAATACAGAAAACGAAAAATACTTTGGCACTGGTACATCATTCTTTGAAAGTTCTTGCTTTAATAAAAATTTGTCGTCCCAATTGTTCTTCATGATCATGCGTTCCGGTGGTATAGGCAAACTATCAAAATAAACTAACTTGCCCCTAATGCGTGTGCGGTATAGATCGAGTGGTTTACCAAACATTATTACTTGCTTCATATCTATCCCCCTTCTCTTTGCTTCTTCCCAAACAACTCGCGAACGAAAAGTATTTGTCAGGTTTATATCGTCAGACAACTTGGAAATATGTAACCAAAGTGATAACTCAAAAAAAGCCAGAAACAACCAGTCCACAAAATCACGGACAAAAATAGGTGCGTGCTTGGTAGTCTTGATAACATGCGTATCAAAAATGACCGAAGGTAAACTAGCAAAAAAATAAAGCGCATGAGGAACATGCGAATCTCCGCAATAAATACAGGTACTGACTTTGCGATGTGGTTCGGGAATAGCTGTCATATAGATATTAAACTAAATTAAAAAAATAAAAGCAAAAAAAATCTAAAAACAAAAAGACAGCCACCCGAAAGTGTCCTGTCTTTTTTAAAACTTTGCAAACATTTTAGTGTGATCCAAGCATATGATTAAACTTGTTAAATTTTTTAATAAGCGACCCTTATTTAACCTACACATAAATTATATCATAGAACAATTAAATAGTGTCAATAAGTTATTAACTATATTGACTTTTACTCCAAAAATGCTATATTATATAGGTAGATTCACGGGCGAAACTGCCCAATTCGTACATTCAACTATAAACATAAAGGACAAAAGTAATGAGTATACAAGAACTGTCCATGTTCTCGGAGAAAATAAGTACCTTCGAGTTGGAAAGAGCTTGCCCGCAGGAATTCCGAAGCTACGGCAACGCATGGACCAGATATGCTCAGGACCTCGGAATACACCAACACCCGAGCACGAACTGGAAGTGGAAGTCCTCCGACCCGACCGTACAGAAAAACCAGCGTGCACGAGTGCTATCCGTCCTCGACACATTCAAGCTAATCCCCGACCACAAGAACTACGTCGCGGGTTGGATGCTCTGGGCAGCACTCGAGGAAGTTCCTGAGCGGCCAATACAACCATCAATCGAAGAGTCACGGGCTTAAAAGCCCGCACTCAGCGCCGACCCTCTCACAGGGCCGGCGCTTTTCTTTTTTCTCTAATAATCTACTGATGCGGAGCCGGGCGGATTCGAACCGCCGAGGGGTTTTAAAGCCCCTGCCTCTTTAGCAAAGAGGTACGTTAGACCACTCTGACACGGCTCCTTATACGTATTTAATTACGTAATCGATTACGTAATTACTCTAGCATATTTCATGTATTTTGGTATACTCGTTTTACATCAATGGACAGATGGGTGAGTGGCTTAAACCAGCGGTTTACTAAACCGCCGTCCCCTTAAAAGGACCGTGAGTTCGAATCTCACTCTGTCCGCAGATTAAATTTACAGTTTAGTGTGAAAAAATGGTAAAATCATATCATGAACACATACAACTGGTATTCACAGCTAATCAAGCCAACATGGTCACCACCCTCATGGCTTTTTGGTCCGGTGTGGACTGTGCTTTACGCCATCATCGCCGTATCTTTTGGGACTGTATTTTATAAAGCATTCACTAAACAAATTCCTTGGATAGTGGCTTTGCCTTTTGCCTTAAACCTACTTTTTAATTTCTTTTTCACTCCCCTACAATTTGGACTCAAAAATAATCTACTTGCTTCACTCGATATTCTACTCGTCCTTGGAACTCTAGTTTGGGCACTATATGTAATTTGGCATGTGTCCCCTAGTTTGCGCTGGATAGCTTATGTAAATATTCCATATATTTTGTGGGTAACATTTGCCACCTGCTTACAGCTCACCATAACTTATTTAAATAGCTAAACTTAGTTTGTAGTATAATTAAAGAGTGTTACAAATAATTCTAGTCGTCATCGCTTCCCTGCTGGCTTTTGTCGGGAATATTCCGTATTTGCTAGATGTAGTCAAAGGAAGAGTAAAGCCTCATCCATATACTTGGCTGGTTTGGTCTATAGTTTCTTGTGTTGTATTTTTTGGACAAGTGGTTAAAGGTGCGGGGCTGGGCGCCATACCCACAGCAGTATCAGAAATGTTTACCATCATCATATTCTTTTTCTCTCTAAAATATGGATTTAAAAATCCACCAACTATAGATAAAATTTTTCTAGTCATTGCCCTACTTGGTTTGATTCCATGGCTTATAACCAAAGACCCCACTATTTCGGTCATCACTGTTGTCATCATAGATCTTATTGCTTTTGTACCCACACTTCGAAAAACATACTGCTTCCCAAAAAGTGAAACACCACTACTGTATGGTAGTAATGTGCTTCGACATTCATTGATACTCTCCACGCTCGGCGCTTACAATATTGCCACCATGCTCCACTCGATATCTATGATTATCACCAATTCGGTCATGGTGATTTTCATAAAAACCTGCAAAGAAAAACCAACCGCCTAGCTTGCATTTTTATAACTAGAGGGTATTATTTAGGTATGAAAAATGAATTTGAAGCTCCCCGCAGAAATATAGTGCCAGTCGAGGCAACTGAAAAATCTAAGCTCGAGCTAGATCTAGCTGGTTTAGCAGATACCACGATTGATGAAACTTTAAATAAACGAGAAGAATTCGAGGTTGTCGATGGTCCAGCGTTTAAAAAAGGTGAAATATTACCATTAATAGACGGCCAAAAATTTAGAATTGAACATGTAAAAAATACCTATACAGTAACTCTTTTAGATACTAACGGCATTCCTAAAGACCAATACAGGGCTGATGAAGATGAAATCCTTAAAGCTGTAAAGGATCCTGCTAGATTAGAAATATGGAAACCAATACGAATATTACCTGAAAGTACCTTAGTTACACTAATAGACACTGGTCAAGTTTGTGAAGTTCTAAAACATGCACCAAACGGAGACCTCCTTCTATTTAATCCAAAAGACCCAACTACACCAATCCGAACTGACATAGATGCAGTAGCTACAATGTATGTACCTGACGGGAAAGGAGGACAAAGACTTGCAACTCGAGCAGATAGACTAAAAGAAGAAGACGAGGAATCAGAGAGAAATAAAGTAGTAAACTAGCTCAATTTATACTTCCCCACTCTCGTCCTTTTTATAGAATACGCCAAAGCAGGAAGGCTAATTTTTTCACCTAGTGAATTTGCTATACCCCTGACATAAGTTCCACTTCCGCATTTTATTTTAAAACTGACCAAAAAAAACCCTTTGCGCAAGAACGGTTCTTGCTTTAGGCTAGTTTTTAAATTCTTCTGCCAGAGTTTTATTATTTCTTTTTGTCTAAAGTCCCCTTTTACTTTTGCAATTCTCTTTTCTATATTTTCTAAAAGTTTTTTGCTTTTTATAATGCTAACCTTAATTAACTTCAAACTTTTTACATTTACCTCCCTCTCTGGCGCTTCTACCGCAATATCATTGCGCGAATATTCAAACATGGGTTTCCCTGCCACTGTCTTCGAAGAATAAGGTGGATATTTTTGTACAAACTTACCCATAAAATATTTCATGTTACTTTTTATTTTTTCCCCTAATTCTGACATTCCAACATTCTCAAGAATGTGAGAATGTTGTATTTTGCCGAGGATGTCATAGGTATCAGTAGCAAATCCAAACAGTACTTCAAATTCGTACTCTTTATCTAATCCTAAATATTTTTCTTTTTTCTTGGTTTCCTCACCCGCGAGCAGTAATAGTACCCCACTCGCCATCGGGTCCAGCCGTCCAGCATAAGTAATCGGCAGGTCTTTGTATTCCTTATTTTTCGCCCGAAAAGCCTCGAGTGCTATGAGCGGAGTTTCTCCTTCTTTTTTATTTATAACAATAATTTTCTTCATACCTTTCTAAAAATCTCAACTGACCTAATGAATATAGCACATTTTATTTTAAGGTATAATTAGCCAATGGAACTCAGCGCTAAGTTAGAAGATAATTGGAGACTTGATGTAAATCAGAAAAAAGCACTGCAAAGGCTAAAACTTTTTTCAGTAGCGGATATACTGTATCACTTCCCTGTTCGATATAGCGATATCAGTACGGTAAAAAAAATCTCCGACTTGATGCCTGGTGAAAATGCTACTGTGTATGGAAAAGTTTCTAAACTAAAAATGAAAAAAGCTTTTCGTTCGGGTATCCCGATGGCCGAAGGACAGATCGAAGACGTGTCTGGAAAAATTAAAATCATCTGGTTCAATCAAGCCTACCTCGCCAAGATGCTTCACGATGGCGAAAGTGTGAAGCTCACTGGTAAAGTCACAGAAAGTAAAAGCGGAACATACCTAGCAAATCCTGAGTTTGAAAAGATTCCAAACTTACCTATAGATACTCACGACACATTGTTCGCGAGTAAAGGTAATGAAGATATAGGATTTTCCTTTCCTGTTTATGTAGAAACAAAAGGTATAACTTCGAAATGGTTTTATCATGCAATTGAAAAAATACTTCGAGATAAAACATTGGAGAAAATTGAGGACTATATTCCGGCTGATATTTTAAAAAAATATAACCTACCGACTCTAAAAACTGCACTGGTCTGGATTCATACTCCTAAAAATCCGAAGGATGCCGAATCCGCTCGCAAAAGATTCGCTTTTGAAGAAGTGTTTTGTATTCAGCTCGAGCGTCAGCACGATAAACATGAATACCGAAAAAATAAATCTTTCCAAATACAGAAAGACGAAAAAGCCAAAGCTGATTTCTTAAAACGCTTCCCTTTTACACCGACAAACTCTCAGAAAAAATCTATCGAGGTAATCCTCGAAGATATGGGAAGAAATTTCCCAATGTCTCGCCTACTCGAAGGTGATGTCGGAAGCGGAAAAACAGCGGTGGCCGCTACGGCGAGTTATATGACTGTAACCCAAAGACCTGATGGCCAGAAGTTTGGAAATCTACAAGTGGCCTACATGGCCCCGACAGAAATACTCGCCACGCAACACTTTGAATCTTTTATAAAATATTTCAACACTAAAACTGGAGGGCTACCAACAAGTGTGGGGCTCATCACAGGATCAGGATGCCGAAAATTTCCGTCAAAAACCATTGGCCCCGCCGACGGGGCAAGTTGGACTACGATTTCACGTCCACAACTTTTGAAGTGGGTAGCTAATGGCGAAATACCAATATTGATTGGCACACACGCACTTATTCAAAAAGCAGTGAAGTTTAAAAACTTGGCACTAGTGGTAATAGATGAACAGCACCGCTTTGGTACTGCGCAAAGAAGAAAACTAGTCCGCAAAGACAACGTTGCCCCGCATTTACTTTCTATGACCGCTACCCCTATTCCCCGCACTTTGGCACTCACTATATATGGAGACTTGGATTTATCACTGCTAGATGAGATGCCAGCTGGACGTAAACAAATAGTGACTGAGATAATCACCCAGAACAAACGTGAAGAAACTTACGAAAAAATAAAACAGGAACTAAAAAATGGGAGACAGCTGTATGTCATATGCCCCAGAATTTTTGAAGCCGACGATGATGCTTCTACTACTCAACTCGAACTCAAGTCCGTTACCGCCGAAGCCAAACGTTTAAAGAAAGATGTATTTAAAGAATACGAAATAGGAATTCTACACAGCAAGATGAGTAAAGAGAAAAAAGAAGAAGTGATGCAAGAATTCACCGACAATAAAATTCAAATTCTCTGTGCAACATCTGTTGTCGAAGTTGGAGTGAATGTACCAAACGCAACTATCATAATAATAGAAGGAGCGGAAAGATTTGGACTTGCCCAGCTACACCAGCTTCGCGGACGAGTGATTCGAAGTAACCACCAAGCTTACTGTTATGTTTTCGCAGATGCTAAAAGTGATAAAACAATTCAAAGACTAAAAGCACTAAAGACTGCAAAGAATGGTTTCGAATTAGCCGAACTCGACCTAACTTTACGTGGCGCAGGAGAACTGGGAGGCACAAAACAATGGGGCATCACCGACCTCGGCATGGAAGCAATTAAGAATATAAAAATGGTAGAAGCGGCTCGTACCGAAGCAATAAGACTTATCGAAGAAGACCCAGAGTTAAGAAACTATCCTCTACTTAAAAATAAAGTAAAAGAAAAAGCTGGAGAATTCCACTTCGAATAGTTTATTTATTCTGGGCGAGCTGGTGCAAGATTCGGCAAGGTTCGACAATACGTGGATCGATAATATTGTAAAAAGCATTCAAACCTTTTCGATGCACAGTGACTAATTTTGCATGACGGAGCAGTGCTAAGTGTTGAGAGACATTGGCTTTACTGATGCCGAGTTCTTTTACCATGGTTTCTACTGGCATTTCTTGTTCACGGAGAAGGTTTAATATCTCAAGTCTTTTAGAATTCGCTAATATTTTATAGGTCAAAGCATTTCGCTCATAAGCGCTACGCGGCAATGGTCTTTTAATTTTTGGGGCCCCTTTCATGTATTGAGTATGGAATAAGTTGCAAGAAAATGCAACTGATTTTAACCTAAAAATTATTTATAATCAGGCTTTTTTTCTATGTATCCTGTTTGGTAATTTGCAAAACGAGCCAGCGCATACAAAGCACTCGAAAGACGATTTAAATATTCGATACTCAAATCATTCACAACTCTCTCCTTCTTATCACGGATAGTCACCAGACCTCGCTCTGTTCGCCTAGCGATAGTCCTAGCCACATCTAAATATGCTCCCACCTGTCCACCACCTGGAACTATAAACGACACAACTGGTGGTAGTAGGGTTTCTACCTCGTAAATAACCTCTTCGAGATATAACACATGCTCCTTTTTGGCATGCATTTTTGATCCGCCAACTTCGGCTTGAATACAAAATAAATTTTGTTGGAAAGCAAAAAGGATATCACCATAAGAAATTTTTTTATTTTTTATTGATACAAAAAGTCCCTCCTTGTCAGCTAGAGCTCGGATGTACCCCAGAGAACTATTGAGCTCGTCGAGCATGCCCAACACCTCAAAAACGAAAGCAGACTTGGCTACCCTAGTACCACTCGGGCAATCAAATAATTTTGTTGTTCCTTTGTCCCCCTTTCTTGTGTACAACATATTTTTATACTTCACATACACCCGACACACAGGCTAATTCCTTCTTGATATCTGTTTCATCGAGTTTTTCATAAGTCACAATCTTGGAAAAATCTAAATCTGTAACCTTTAGTAATAATTCTTCGTATTTCTCTTTTGTTATTTCTTCGTAGGGTGCTAGCTGATATACATGATTTAACCTAGGTAAGAATGAAAGCCCTCCAACTAAATCCCAATTTTTATAAACCCAATTTGAAACCTCTATCCATTCATCGTCCCCCACGGAAACAGTAACCGATGGATTGTGCTCAGTATAATTTTCTTTAACTACCTTCCAATGCTCGAGCTGATCTAGAGCAGTCAAGTCATTTTTAAATATTGCGCCCTCTGGGGCTTTGACCGGAAATTCTAAAACAAAAGTAGTGGCATCTTCGAGTTTTTGTCCTACTTCGGGGAAATATGGAACTCCTTGATCTTTCAACATCTTAAACAGTGCATCTGTAGCAGAAATACGAATTCGACGAATATAATACGGTGCATGTCTAGGATGCATACCTGAAGCACAATCCACCGTCTGAGAAACAGTACCGGAAGGCTTCACACAAGTAACACAAGTAGACTGCGAAACTTTAAAACGTTTAGCATATTTTTTATTTACCTCCACAGAAAGATTCCTCATTTTTATTAACACATCTTTTTCGCGGACAACCTTAGAATCCCATTGACCTGTAATAGAAACACCTAGCAATCTCTCGCTCTCGCAATTCTTTTTCCATGCCGATGATAGGTATGGAAAATATGTGAGCGATGACTGATAAGTGCCTAAAATTGTAGCTAACCGAATTTTCTTGAGGAGTGTTTCTTCGGTATCTTCTGCTCGAGCCACTACTTCACTCAAATTACAAAATTGTTTAGATTGTAAAATTATTTCTCCGCAAGGATTAGTTCCCCATGCTGGAAAAACGCCATTAGAAAACTGCTTCAATCGACGAGTAGGTAAAGTCTTAGCTAGTCCGCCCCGATTAAAAATGCCTCGCTCCCCACTTCCACTTTTGACTAGAGCTACCCACTCTTCTAAAAATTCTGCGGTAGTTGGTTTGAAATTATATACGGCTGAATTATTTGCTAGCATTCTCTGTGCCTCGGTATTATAAAATTGACCTTTTTTAGAATCACGGATAGCTTCGTCATTCAAATCAGAAAGAGAAATCATCGCACTGCGCCTAACTCCGCCAGCAACCACGCACTCACCGATCTTGCATATGATATCGTGGGCATCCAAGTTTGTGAGGTGTGTGCCTTGTCTTTTTAATATTTTTGTTCGACTAAATTCAATTAGCGACCTGATCGGGGCCGGACCAGAACTTTTACCACCCATAGTTTTAAGTACTGATCCTGCCGGACGAATTAAAGAAAAATCAAAATTTACATCATCCCCGTCAAACCAAGTTTTTAAACCAAAAACAAAAGCATCAGCCCAACCTTCCTTACTATCGGGGATAACATACGTAGGTAAAACTTTTCCAGTTTGTTTTTTTATTTGTGGTAATGCCTGTATGTTTTCGCTTTCCACGGACCAACCAACCCCAGTACCACACATAGATATATACATGATCTCTCCAAAATCTTGAAAAGTTCTAGGTGCAACAAAAGAACAATTGTAAGCACAGATGTTTGTTTTTCGAGCGGCTTTGCCTGCAAACTGAAGTAGCCTCATTGAGGGCATAACTTCTTGATTCAAAATAGCTTCCCGGAGCTCAGAATATTCATGCTCAGTCAATTTGGAGCCCAGATTCTCACGCATAAAATGCATATAACGATCGATGGTTTCAATCCAAGTTTCTCGCCTACCCTCTTCATCAATCCATCTAGCGTATGTTCTGTAATAAACAAACTCAGCTAATGGATTTTTAAAATATTTTTTACTTTGGGCAACAAGTTCTTTTACTCGCTCTGGCACAAAACCAATTTTTTGTCTGATTTCTGCCCGATTTTTTCGATATAAAATATAAGCCTTGGCGGTTTGAATAAAATTCGCAGCGATCAATTCATTCTCGACTATGTCTTGAATAGTTTCTACGTTTGGAATAAACACTTTGACCTTTTGTTCCCTCTTGAAAACTAACAGAGCATCGAGAACTTTATAACCCACATTTTCTGCATCCAACTCCCCGCCTTCTTTGGTGGCACTCATGGCTCGAAATATTGCCCTTCTAATATGTCCGAAATCAAATGGCACTATGGCCCCGTCTCGCTTTTGTATTTTCTGTAATGAAATATATTTTTTCTTGTTTTTCATATTTTTAAGCTTTGGTTGGGTTAAAGATTTTAATAAAAGATATATTTTCTAACTTTTTGTTTTCAATAATAGATTTATAAATTGCCGGACTTAGAACTAAGGCAAAAGAGACATTACCGAGTAAATGCCAGAGAGTGAACGGGATCTGCCCAAAGAATGCTTCAGAAAATGACTGCCCAAAGAAAAGTGGGCCGACAGAAAGACCAGTAACCGCATCAAAAAAAAGAGTGCCTAGAACAGCAAAACCAGCGTAGCCTAAGGCACTGGCTTTAAACTTTTTAAAATAAAAATAAGCTAAAAAGCCAAGCACTCCGTAAGTAACTGCGGTCAGAAATGTCCACACACCAAAAGCACTAGTTAACAAGTCATAAAATACAATACTGAAAAAGGCGAAAAGAAAACCAGCATATGCTCCATAAGCCTTACTAAAAGGCATCTGAGTGGCCAAAATCGGCTCAATATTTGGAGGTCGGAATGGAATAAGTCGAATGAGTAAACATAAAACAAACCCGGTAGTAAATTTAAGCCAATTTTTTTGATAGTTTTGCATAATGTTTAACATTATCCACAATTTTCTTACCGGAATTTTAAAAAATGGTGTATAATTATATATAGTTGCGTAGTTTCGAAACTATGTAACCATTATACACGAGAGTGGTCCCCTACTGTAAAGGGGATAACTCAAAAATATTAACAATAAGAAACAATAAGTTTATGGAGTCAACAAAATTTAAAATTACATTAGGCGTTTTAAGAATATTTATGGGGCTCATTTTTTTATGGGCATTTTTTGATAAATTATTGGGATTGGGTTTTGCCACCACCGCAGAAAAAGCCTGGGTAGCAGGTGGGTCCCCAACTTTTGGTTTTTTAAGTTTTGGCGTACATGGCCCCTTTGCTATTTTTTACAACAGCCTTGCGGGTAATAGCCTTATAGAATGGCTATTTATGCTCGGACTCTTGTTTATAGGTGTCACCCTGACTCTAGGTATCATGGTTAGATTAGGATCATTGGCTGGCGCTTTGATGATGCTACTTATGTACAGCGCCCTCATTCCACCCGAGAATAATCCTTTTATCGATGAGCACCTAATTTATGCACTAGTTATGGGTATCATTGCCTTCGGCAACGCCGGTAAATATTTCGGGTTTGGCAATCAGTGGTACAACTCTGCTCTGGTGCAGAAATATAAAATATTGGCTTAGTTAATTGTCCGTCCTCTTGGATTCGAACCAAGGACCCCAGAGGTATAAGCTCTGTGCTCTAACCAACTGAGCTAAGGACGGATTGTTTCTATCACTTCCTTCTTTTTTAGCACAATACCATGTGCTGTCAATATCTTTTCGTATTCTTCTTGCTCGACTGTTTCTACTTCTACGAGTCTCTTGGCAATAGCTGTAAACGCTTTTTTGTTTTCAGTTATCACTTTCTCCGCAGAAATAAGCCCTTCATTTAATATTCTAGAAACTTCGGCATCTACTTTCTTCGCAACTTCTTCGGAATGTTCACGGTCTACTTCTTCGCCAAATTGAACCTTACCACCAGAACCAACAAGTGCCACCGGACCAACAACATCAGACATTCCCCAACGTGTAACCATAGCCCGCGCTATGTTTGTAGCTACTTGTAAATCACTCGATGGACCTGTCGTAATATCTCCAAATATCATTTTCTCTGCTACATATCCACCCATAGCCATAGCTATATCATCTATGAATTCCTTTTTTGACTGTAGTTTTCTTTCTTCAAGTGGCAACTTCAAAGTATAGCCACCTGCATTACCGCGAGCGATAATAGATACTTTGTGCACCGGATCAGCATTTGGCAAGACTGAAGCTACTATGGCGTGACCGGCTTCATGGTAGGCAGTAATTTCTTTTTCTTTTTTAGAAAGTAAGTGGCTCTTGCGTTCGGGTCCAAGCATGACTTTTTCAATCGCTCGAATCAAATCAAATTGGAAAACTTTTTTACGATTTTCGCGTGCTGCCAAAATAGCACCTTCATTCATCAATGAATACAAATCTGCACCAGAAAATCCTGGAGTTCGCTCAGCTATTAATTTCAAATTGATATCTTCGGCTAAAGGTTTTTCTTTGGAGTGGATAGTGAGAATCTCCTCACGGTCAGCACGATCCGGTAAGTCCAAAATAACCTTTCGATCAAAGCGTCCTGGGCGAACTAGCGCTGGGTCTAGCACATCGGCTCGGTTTGTCGCAGCCATGACAATGACTTTGTCATTTGGCTCAAATCCATCCATCTCCACTAGTATTTGGTTTAGAGTTTGTTCTCGTTCGTCATTTCCTCCACCAAATCCTCCCCCACGAGTTCGGCCGATGGCATCGATTTCATCTACGAAAATAATTGCAGGTGCCGCTTTCTTGGCCATCTTGAAAAGGTCACGAACTCGAGAAGCACCGACGCCCACAAACATTTCTACGAATTCAGATCCAGATAAATGGAAGAAAGGCACACTCGCCTCGCCGGCTACAGCCCGAGCAAGCAGAGTCTTTCCTGTGCCCGGTGCACCAGTTAAAATAACTCCTTTTGGAATTCGAGCACCGATATCTAAAAACTTCTTTGGGCTTTTCAAAAAATCTACAATTTCTTTTAGCTCTTCTTTGGCCTCCTTACATCCAGCTACATCTTTGAAAGTAACTTTGTTGTTTTTGTCCCCTGGTTCAGTGATGCGCGCTTTAGATTGGCCAAAAGTAAATGCTTGCATGCCGGCACCTTTTACTTGGCGTGACAAATACCAGAAGAAAAACAAAATAAACAAAATCGGCAAAAGAAATGGCAATAAATTTAACAACCAATACATAAACCCACTCTCACTTTTTACTACAATTTCAGTTTTAGCAAAGGCTTCCTTGTCTACTCCATAATTAAAAAGAGTTTGGGAAAGTGGAGAGCCTATTTCTTTCTTGGATTTTTTTATTTCATCGTTTGTGTAGGTAATATTTAGAATTTCTCCTGAGACCTCGATTTTTTTCACTTCTCCAGCAACCACGCTTTTAGCCAATTCAGAAAGTGGGATTTCTGGTACAACTTTTGAAGTATCTGACACTACAATGTAGAGTGCAGTAATGAGCATAAATATGAACAAACTTCCGGCTATGGAACTGCCAAATTTGCTTCCGGTCTCCCCCTTTTTACCGTTTCCCTTGGTCGGTTTTTTGTTAAGAAAGTTAAAATCCATCTGTAGATGTTAGCACAAAAAACAACAAAAAGCACCTGATTTAGTGCTTTTTGTTTAATCTGTGGAGATGTGGGAAATTGAATCCCAGTGCAGAAGGTTTTTGCTATGAAGTCTACATGTGTAGCACGCTTTTTGGTTTAAATTAAAAAATTAATAAACGAGCCAAATATTTTTTAACCGAGCTCTAGATTTTGGTGAAATATACGAGCGGATATTTCCTTATCCCGATAATATTACACCTCGACTCATATATCGGAAGTCTATGAGAGAGACGCCAGCTTAGGCTAAAGCGAAAGCTGGAGTAAAGTCTGCCATACTGAAGTACGGAGATTTACTTGAAGTCAATTTTGCAATTGGCATTTGAACGAAGTTTTACGAGATTACGTCCATACTCGACATGCATCATAGACAAATGGCCAACTGTCTATGCCTTGCATCCCCATATTCTGTTTTCAAAGCTTACTGTTTACCTCGAAACTCCCTACGGATGTCTCGATCGGTCTCACGCTTTTGAATACTAGCACGCTTGTCGCGAGTTTTCTTTCCTTTTACCAAGGCAACTTGTACCTTGATTTTCCTATTTTTATTATACACTGAAATAGGCACTATTGTCAAACTCTTGTTTTTCTCGCTTCCCCCCAGCTCTATGATTTCTTTTTTGGTTAGCAATAATTTTCTATTACGCAGTGGGTCATAGTCTTTGGGTGCATTTTTAGGCTGATACGGTGGAATATTTGAGTTTATTAAGTACGCTTCTCCCCCTCGCACGACAACAAAGGCACCTTCAAGTGACATCCGTCCACCTCGAACAGATTTTACTTCAGTACCCAGGAGCTCAATGCCCGTCTCGTATTTTTCCAAGATTTCATAGTCAAAACGGGCTTTTCGATTTTCCGCATAATTTGCCATACCGTTATATTAGCACATCTGTTGACTTTACGGCTTAAGTACGCTATTATCTCCTAGTTAAAGCTTCATAAATTTACATTGCGTGAAAGAATAAACAATCAAATACGTGCCAAAGAAATGCGAGTTTTGGACAGCGAAAACAAGAATCTCGGCATTTTAAGCATAAAGGATGCGCTCCAAATGGCGGAAAACCTTGGTTTGGATTTGATTGAGGTAGGCCCAAATGCCAACCCACCACTCGCAAAGATAATGGATTTTGGTAAATACCAATACGAGGCAAACAAAAAACTGAAGAAAACAAAGGCTGGTGCAAAACATACCGAAACTAAATCCATTCAGATTAAGATAGGTACCGGAGACCACGACCTAGAGCTAAAAGCTAAAACTGCTTCAAAATGGCTAAAGGAAGGCCACCGAATCAAAGTTGAACTCTTCTTAGCTGGACGCGCAAAGTATATGGATGAGAAGTTCTTAAAAGAACGCTTAGACAGAGTCCTACACCTCATCACCGAGGATTACAAAATATCAGACGCTTATAAAAAGGGTCCAAAAGGTTTAACAACAACAATAGAAAAGAAATAAATTTTATGGGAAAGGGAATGAAAACAAATAAATCATACAGTAAAAGACTAAAGCTTACCAAAACCGGTAAGGTGCTTTCTCGCAAGGCTGGCTTTAACCATTTTAATGCGAAACAGTCTAGAAATTCTCAGCTTGCTGGCCGTAAGAATACGAATTTCGTCATCAAGAACAAGCCAAAGAGTCATCTATTACCTTTCAGCTAATTTATAAATTTTAAACTAATTTCATGACAAGAGTAAAAAAAGGAGTACACGCATTAAAGAGACGAAGAAGTATATTAAAACAAACTAAGGGTTTTCGTCATGGACGAAGCACCAAAGAGCGACAAGCAAAGGAAGCACTCCTCCACGCTGGAGCTTATGCCTTTGCGCACCGACGTGATAAAAAGTCACACAACCGTAAGCTTTGGAATATCAAGATCAATGCTGGCGCGCGCGAACAAGGACTATCTTACTCAAAACTAATCGGTGGTTTAAAGAAAAGTAACATCATGCTTGATCGTAAGATCTTGGCTGACCTAGCTCAAAACAATCCTGAAACTTTTTCAAAGGTTTTAGCTGCTATTAAATAAATTCCACTTCCCTATCTAGTACTCGACGAAGGCGTGGAGTTTATTTTATATTCCCCAACTTTATATTTATCAATTACGGCAATAAGGTCCTCTATAAGTTTCTTTGGATCGTCGCCACTAACTATTTTGTCACTAGATCTATGGCCCTTCTCTAATATTTCTTTCAACTGATTCCCCATTTCCCAAGGTCCTTCGAAAATACCGATCGGTTTATTATCTTCAAAAGCCACAGTGAATTCATGTATAGTGCCTACTCGTCCACATCCACAAATAACAGCGTCCACTGAACGAGTAAGCAGTAAATCTCGTCCGGGGTATCCAAATCCTGTATAAATAATCAAATCCATATAATCTACGGGTAGTTTGTAGACTTCGGTATGCTCGCGTTCTGTAGCTGCGGGAGAAAAACCAATAGAAATACCCCCGGCTTCTTTGGCCCCCATGGCCGCCCAAAATGGAAACCCAGTAGTTGCGCCTGTTACTAGTACTGCACCATGTCGAGCAATCTCACGGCCTAGCTCTTTAGCTTTTTCAAGCGCATTAACACCACAATGCCCTGTTTCCGCTGCGCCTGAAACACAAATTTTTAATTGACTGTGTCCATGCTTCTGAAAAATGTTTGGCGGTGTTGTATCCATAGCACAATTATACCTGACAAAAAAGAATTCTCAAAATATTTTAGAATGTAAGAGTAACACTCTCCCCTTGTTCTGGAGCAGATACATCGATGCCGAGGTTGTCGCGGATTTTTTGGACTAAGAACATGGCGCTCTTTGGTTCACCCATGACTACGAAAACTTTTTTCAAAGTTTCCTGAGTGTCTTCGATAAAACTGATGAGTCCGTCAGAATCTTTGTGTCCTGAATATCCATTTATCGTAACTATGTGCGCCCGCACGGCTACATCTTCACCGGTGATGCGAACAGTTTTTAATCCTTCTTGAATCAAGCGTCCTGGTGAACCTACTGTCTGGTAGCCAGTGAGAAGCAAGGTATTATTCGCATCCGGCAAATAATGACGCTCGTGGTGCACTACACGGCCTCCAGTAGACATGCCAGAGCCAGCAATGATGATCTTTGGATTCGGGACAGTGGAGATCATTTTCGATTCTTCGGAACGAAGCGTGGAATGTAACCCCGGGAAGTCAAATAAATGCTTGTCCGTAGACATGGCTTTCTGTGCAATCTCATTTAGATAGCTTTTGTATTGTTTAAAAATCTCAGTCAAACGAATTGCCAGAGGTGAATCTAAAAAAATAGGCATAAAGGGAATACGATGATTCTCCACAAGTTCGTTTAGCTCAAAAAGAAGTTCTTGTGAACGCTCTAAAGAAAAAGTAGGAATAACTAATGTCCCCTTCCTCTTGAAATTGTCCTCTATAGTTTGCTCTAGAAACTTACGGCGGTCATCCCGTGATTCATGATTCCTATCACCGTACACTGACTCCATTATCAAATAATCAATATCTGTAACCTTGTCAGTATCGGGCAGTATAGGTGAAGGACTGTTTCCTAGGTCACCCGTAAACAGCACTTTCTTGCCCATATACGTAAATAAAATCATTGTCGAACCTAGAATGTGCCCTGCGTTTAAAAATGATACCTCAAGCTCGGGAGTTATCTGAACTTTTTCGTGATACTCAAATCCCTGCCAAAGCGAAAGAGCAGTTTTTAAATTTTCTGGTGCATAAATTTTATCTAAGTCCCTTTCAGTGTTTTTAGATAAGATACCAGCAGTGTCTTCGAGCATCGGCATAGCCAACGCTTTGGTTGGCTTGGTAGAATAAATTTTACCGCGAAAACCTTCATGGATTAATTTTGGAATACGACCCACATGGTCCACATGAGCATGAGTAATAAAAAGATAATCTACTTTCGTAGGATCATATAAAAAAGGATCCCAATTCACTTCATCAGCCACTTTCATCCCCTGCGTCAAACCACAGTCGATCAAAATACTTTTACCATCAACTTCAAAAAGAAAGTTTGATCCGGTTACTGTTCCTGCTCCACCACAAAATGTTATTTTAGCTGTTTTCATATTTACTTTTTTGTAGATAAAGAATAGCACACAATCCACCCGATAAATCCAGAAGAAGATCTGAAACAGTATCGAATCTATCGAAACCATTTTGAGCTACGTAATTTATAAAATAATACTCAAATACTTCCCAGCCTATTCCTACAAGTAAAATCCAGGCAGAAGCCTTGATAAGTAAAGAAAAATTAAAATCTAGCTGTAGATTTCGCTTGTTCAAAAACCATACAAAAACCATACCCAGCCAAACCCCTCCAGTAAAATGCATAAACATATCAAACCACCATATAGAATAATACCAATGGAACTTGTTAGCTAAGAAATTCAAGAGAAATATGAAGATAATCAAATATGCCGATTGCTTAAAAAGTCTGCGTGCATCCATAATAGTATTTTACCATATTAGAAAGAAAAAACCCCGAACGACGGGGGTGCTTCTTAGGACTATTTCAGAAATATTACCATAGCTTAAAGCTAAGTGGGTGCGAGACGTGATGGGCCAAGGCCTAACTCGATCGACGCTCCCTATAATTAGTGTTCTAGGTAATAAACGGAAATAACCCTACTATCATTATAGACCTACCTAAGATAAAAACAACTAGACAGGCATAATTTTTTGTTTCTGAATTATCGTAAACCGAAAATATGTATAAGTTTGGGTTAGAGCTTCGCTTTTGACTAATTACTTATGCAATTATTTATGCTCGGCGTAAACGAAATCAGTATCAATTTTGTTATAAGTGAAAATTTCATCATCAGTGAAAAATCTTTTCACTTCTAGTTCCCCACTTTCAATAGAATCAGATGCATGCACGATGTTTGACTGTGTAGAAAGTGAAAAATCACCTCGGATAGTTCCCGCATTTGCTTCCCATGCCTTTGTCGGACCAACAAGTAAACGAATTGCAGACACAGCGTTGATACCCGCAATTGCTAGGACTACTACAGGGGAAGACTTCATAAAGTCACGAATACCTGGGAAGAATGGCTTGTCCACAATATGTGCATAATGCTCTTCCAAAGTAGCGTCCTCTACATTCATCATCTTCATACCTACGATTTTTAGACCCTTCTTCTCAAGACGGCTAACTATTTCCCCTATCAAGTTTCGCTGAACTGCGTCTGGTTTGATAATTATTAAAGATTTTTCGTCATTTGGTCTTGCCATATAAAATTCAAAGTTAAAATTGTAATATCGCCATCTTAACAGAAACTAAGTATTTTGCAAAACTAGTTAAGTCTGGGGTCAAACAGATTTTCTAGTTCTTTAATTAGTCTCTCTGCTTCAGCTATTTTTCTCTTTACAACTTCTCGTTCATTTGGTTTGCCTTTTGCAGCCTGAGCTTCTTCTATCATTTTATTGAATTTTACTCTTACAGTATCTTTAGCAACTCCGTGTAATTGCACAAGGTCATCTTGTAACTCATCTTCCAAAGAAGGTGTTTCGCGTTTAAATACTGGTACTGGTTTTGGTTCTTTTCTTGGTTCCATAAGCCTATATTAGCACAAAACTATTCCATAGTCTTGTAACGAGCCATAATCTCCCCTTCGACTTCCTCGCGGTCACGGCCGTACTTTGCATACGAAAGTTCTTTCAAACTATCTACAATTTCTGGATTCCCCCGCTCTGGTGCGAGCGTGGTGATATTAAATGGTTTGGTGGGCTGGCCACGCACCAACATACTCATGTAGGCATTGTAATTATCGAGTTTCGTAATATCATGCGCAGTGAATTGCGGTTTGAATTTTGGTTCGAGGAAAGTAGCATCTTCATTACCTACTCTAAACACCGCCATGGAACCGACGTTTCCGAACACTGCATTCTTTATATTTTCTTCGAGCTGAGTAATATATTGATGGGCAATGTTTAGCGAGAGTCTGTATTTCCTAGCTTCAGACAAAATAGAAGCAATGGAGTCAGTGGTGACATTTTGGAACTCATCGATATACAGATAGAAATCATTCATCGGCTTGCCGAACATATCTACTCGAGAAAGTGCGGACATCTGAATCTTGCCCACTAGCACTAACCCTATCAGATTCGCATTTATGTCTCCCAGCCTTCCTTTAGACAGGTTCACCAAGAGTATTTTCTTCTCATCCATGATTTTTCTAAAATTGAAAACAGAATTTTGCTGAAGCACTACCGGACGCATGATGTCGTTGGAAATAAAGTTATCGAACTTGGAAGAAATGTACGGCACAAAGTTTGCCAGTGATTGGTCTCCCGTAGTTTGCTCGGCAGAAATCCAGAATTGTTTGATGATAGGGTTCTTGCAACGAGCGAGCTTCATATCTCGGAATTCTTTGTCAGCAAGCACTCGAGTAATCTCGAGCAAGGTCGAACCAGACTCTGGGTCCTCCATCACTAGGAAAGCACTATTTCTAAAGTATTGTTCGAACATGGCTCCACCACCAACCTTCATATCAAAAAGTTTATTGAAAATTCCCATCATTTCGTTGACCACAAAAGTTTTCTGCTCTGGGTACTTTGGATCGTACTCCAACATGTTTAGCCCCATCGGACGTGGAGTATAAGCAGGATCAAAATAAATAACATCATCAATGCGTTCCTTTGGAATACGAGAAAGAATGGTCTGGATGTCAGTGCCGTGGGGATCAATATAGCAACATCCATCCCCATTTCGGATATCCTGCGTAATCATATTTAACATGATGTTTGTTTTACCTGTACCAGTTTGACCAATAACATAAAAATGGCGCATGCGGTCCTCGCGAGCTAGATGAATGTCGGTATCTTTGCCTCTATAACTATTTACCCCTAGCACTATCCCTTCCCCGCCCATTTCAAGTGGTGCAGGAGCGATGCCAGCCTTGGCCTCCTTGAGTTGTGGCTGACTGCCGATACCTACTGGGAAATGAAATACGGAAGCGAGCTCCTTCAAATTCATTGGTAATACTTTCTCAGCAGAAAAAGCACGATAAGAAAAGTCGTGGAAAAGTTTTTTAAGCTCACCCCCCTTCAACTCCTCAAAGACAATAGAGTTACTAGCTGCTTCGCTAAATTGATTAAAAGAAGATTCTATTTCTTTCAAAATGGAATGCGCCCGATCTGGAGTTTCCGCAGAAGCTATGACTCGGATATTTGCCTTCAAGATAGTGCTTTTTATTTTGTTACCAATTTTTTCTACTGCGCCTTCATCTACCGCCCGTCTACCCTTCATGCTTTTTTCTTTGTTCTCACCTGGGTCCTTTTTTACTCCAAAAATTAACTCTTTACCTGCATTCATAAATGCGTGCTTGAATTTATATAAATTGTCAGACGCGTGCTTCACCGAAGTACCATCCTTCACATCATCGAGGATGGCGTGGAACTCATTCATAAATTTATCTCCAGCTGGAGCCACCACCAGCTGAATCACCGCACCTTCGCCCTTGGTCTTTAATTTAGAAAATACGTTTAATATCGTATTCATCGGATCATGATCGATATTGTCGTAAGTCTTGATCGGCATCACTCCCCGCTCAGTAAATGTGGCGTAAGCCCCAGCTGAACCGCCGTGTTCGTTGAAAATATTGTAGTCATCTGTAACTTCACGAATTTTGGCGTTGTGATAAAAAGCCAAAACCTGCTTTTCAAAAAGTGACAAATGTTTGTTTGGGATGCCTGCGTAAACCACCACTTCATCACTAGCCTCGCTCAGGGCAACTTCCAAAGTGAAATAATTTTCAGCGGAATTGTTTTTACCTTCGGCAATAGAATTCATGCCCGCATAAAATTGCTCCATAGCACCAATAAAATCCTTGAAACCTTTTGCTTTATCGGCTTCATCATGGGCTGGAGGCAATGTGACTTCAAAAAGAGTCATGTGCAGAGATTTGTATATAGGCGTGCCCTCCTTGAAATCCGAAACCACTTGTCCTGTTTTTAAATATTGAATTAAAATTCTATGAAAGTCGTCATCTATATGCGGGTTCGCCATGCCATCTACCACTTGAAGTGCATTCTTGATACCCTTTACCAACATCAAACCTAAAAGCTCTTCCATCACTCCATCGTGTGATTCTGGGCGAAGTTGCAAAACTATTCCCTCAGCTTCTTTTCTATTTATTAGATTATCTTTATGTACAGCTTCATGTGCTGGAACTTTCTTGTATTCCTCAACCACAACCCTAGCCGCATTTTCATTCGCGTGTTCAAAATGCCCCTTCTCGACAAGTTCTTGTTCCCGAATTTTCACGTGCTCGCGCAAATAAGAAAGCTCCTCTTCTGGAGTTTTAAATTTCGGCATTTCCTTAAAGAAAGCTGGTTCCATTAAAGAATATTATATCATTTTTCTATAGCTTGGTCAGTATTTCTGCTTCGCCCTCTGTAATCAAGATAGTATTTTCGAAATGGGCGCTTAGTTTTTTGTCGGCGGTGCGGAAGGTCCAATCGTCATCGTCTATGGTCACGTTCTTTGTACCAAGGTTTAACATGGGCTCGAGTGCTACCACCATACCTGGAACCAGCTTCTCCCCCTTACCTGCTTTACCGAAATTTGGAATGAAGGGATCCTCATGAATTTTCTTGCCTACCCCATGCCCAGCAAGCACTTCCACGATGCCATAATTGCCCTTGGCACGTACATAGGTCTCTATGGCATGACCTATATCACCTACTGTGGCACCACCAACAGCTGCGTCTATACCCACCTGCAGAGCTTGTTTGGTATGTTCTAAAAGCTTGGCTACATTTGGTGGAATAGCACCCACTGGCACCGTCATAGCCATATCTGTAAAAAGCCCTTTGTGTTTTACGCCTAGATCAATCGAAACAATATCCCCCTCTTTTAGAATTCTATTTTTACGCGGAATGCCGTGCACTACTTCGTCATTTACTGAAACGCACAATGATGCAGGAAAAGGAGTTGAAGCTCCAGAAGGACGGTAATTTAAAAAAGCTGGCTCGTCACCCATTTCACGAATTAATTTTTCTGCGTAAATATCCAATTCCTTGGTAGATACTCCGGGCGCCACAATGTCGCGCACTTTATTTAAAACAGTCGCCAAGCGTTTACCCCCCTCACGCAGGATTTCTATTTCTTCTTTTGTTTTTATAATTATTGCCATGTCAGTTTAAGATATAACTGTCCCTAAAAACTTTTCTCCATTTAAATAATTCCGAAAATTATCTATTGGTCGGCCATTCATAATCATGACACTAATACCATTCTTTTCAGCATCTTCTGAAGCCACTGGGTCAAAGGGTGAATTTAACCCTGCCACCCATTCTTTTGGAATTATGGATCGATATTGCGCCCAAGAAATCTTTTCTAATTTTTTTGCATCCTTGTTAAATTTTGGATCTGAATCATACACATGATCAATGTTTGACAGATTTATTATTTTCTTCGCGCCAATTGTTTTAGCTCCTTCGACGGCATTCCAATCTGAACTACGCCCAGGACCAAAAGCAGCACCAATAATGATTGGTTTATCAAAAGAAAATTTCTCTGTGAGATTATTTACTACTTCATGGTGAGCATCAGCTCCAAAGATAACTCGCATGAGCTCAGCATTTAGTTTAAGCGCTGCAATACCAATCCAGTCTAAGTCAGCATTCGTAGGGGTAGAAAGCTCTTCGGCCGCAGCATTATATTTTCTACAAACTTTTCCGCCGCCGGTTATAATTAAAAACTTTTTACCGAGTGCGACATGCTCTAAAATTAATTTCTTGAATTCACGCAAAAATTCAACATCAATCTCCTCAGGAATAATCATCGAACCGCCGAGCGAAATAACTATGGTTTCTTCTTTCATATTAAAGATTCAAGGCTTTAATAATATCGCGTTGCACGTCACCGATGGATTGATCACCATTTACTGTGTATATATTGTATCCAGGCTTACCTTTAAAATAATCCATAGATGGAACAACCTTGTTCACATATTCATCAAATCTTTTTTCTATACCCTCTGGAGTATCATCATGGCGACCTCGAAGGAGATTTCGCTTCATAGCTTCTTCTTTGGAAAGTTCAATATAAACAATTTTAATATCAGTTCTCTGAAAGAATTTAAGCATTGCCTCAAGAGTTTCAGCCTGAACTAGAGTACGAGGGTAACCATCAAAAATAAGATGTTTGTTTGGACGCAATGCTGAGGCTAATATATTTACAGTTATAGAATTAGTCAAAAAATCTGGCTGAAGGTGACCCCGACTCATAGAGTCCTTGATTAGCTGGCCAGTAAATGTGTCTTCCTCTATCAACCTTCGATATTCGTTTCCTGGGTACGCGTACACGCACTCTTTGCCATCCTTTGTGAAAAGGGAGTCCATAAGTAATTTGACCTGTGTCCCCTTGCCGGAGCCCACTATTCCAAAAAATACAAAAGTCTGTGGTTGCATATGCTAACAATAGCGAATTTGTGCAATAAAATCAAATGTGTTTTAATTAACCTACGTATGGAGAAAAAACAAATTATAACTATCGCTGGAGTACCTGGATCAGGTAAATCTAGCACTGCTGACAATGTGGCCAAGGCTCTTGGTTATACCCGTTTCTCTTCGGGAGATTTTATGCGAAAGATCGCCCTAGATAGGGGTATTTCTTTAAATGAACTCTCCGCTCATGCTGAAACTGATGAAACAATCGATGTAAGTATTGATAATGAAGTAAGAAGCGCAGGCACAGGAGAAAAACTAGTAATCGATTCACGACTCGCTTTCCACTGGATACCAAATTCGTTTAAAGTTTTTCTCGACCTACCACTAGAAATTTCTAAAGAAAGAATCTTGAGTAACTTAAAACACAACAAACTACGCCAACAGAGTGAAGGTGTAGCAGATATAGATGGAGTGTATCAAAAAATAACCGAAAGACTAGAGAGTGAGAGAAAAAGATTTAAAGAACTTTACAATATCGACCACACCGAAAAATCTAATTTTGATTTAGTTGTAGACACAAACAAAAACAACCTCGAGGAGGTTGTGGAGATAATTCTGGTCGAGTACAAAAAGTGGCGAGAACAATAATTTGATTGGTGTGGTCCCGCGGCGTAAAACGCCGCGGGACCGAGGTGACTTCGGCTTAGCCCCCGTGAACTTCGTCGCTGTAGGACACGTCAGGCCCACTCTCCCTCCTGAGGAAAAGATCCATCTGCTCTCGATCAGACAGTTCGTGGCCAGCAGTCGGTCCAGAAAGATCGAAAATGGTCAGACTGTCGACGTCGATGCCGAAATGCTTCCGAAAAGCAGCGCGGGTCAAGGGACCAAAGTCTCCATCCGGCTTCAACTGAAAACGAGACTGGAAATCCTTGACCCATGCAACAGTAGGACCACTCTCAGAGTAGACGCCATTGACCCGGACTGCCGAAGCCAATGCACCTCCAGTTGCACTGATGATCATTTGCAACATCAGAACTGCTGGTCCTGAAGACCCCGGTCCAAGAGACGGCGGAAAAAGCTTCCCAATTTCTTTCATCGCAAACTCACTCCTTTATAGAAAGTACAGCTCAACTTATTTTTATCACTTTATTATCTATTTGTCTACAAAATAAAAGACTACCCGAAGGGTGATCTTTTTAGTACGTATTTAAATTAGTACTCCCGCATTGAAACTTGAGCGTCGATTTTCTTGATGAGGTCAAGCACTACAGAAACCACGATCAAGATTGATGTACCACCGAGCGCGAGTGATGCAATACCAGTAACGTGTTGCATGATTATAGGTAGAACTGCAATGAATCCAAGGAAAGTAGCACCGACTAATGTAATACGGCCTAATACTTTTGAAATGTATTCTGCCGTAGAAACTCCTGGGCGAATACCTGGGATGAATGCACCGTTCTTCTGCAAGTTTGTAGAAAGAGATTGTGGATCAAAAGTAACTGCAGTGTAGAAGTAAGTGAAAAGGAATACTAAGATAAAGTAAAGTACTCCATACAAAAGGCTGGTTTGAGAAAATGAAAGCAGTATACTAGAAACTTTAGCGATGAATGGCTGAGTAAAACGAGTAAGGAATGTTCCAATCATTTGAGGGAAAAGTAAAATAGAAAGGGCAAAGATTATCGGAATAACTCCCGCTTGGTTTACGCGAAGTGGTAAATAAGTAGATCCCCCGCCGTACACCTTTAGTCCTCGAACACGCTTGGCATAAGTAACTGGTATTGGACGTTCGGCTTCGGTAACCATGACGATAGCGGCGATGGTGATAACACCCGCTATAGCAAAACCTACAAGCATCGGAATTTGAGAAGGATCAAAGGTGAATACCATTTCACTGATTTGCACAGGAAGAGTAGCCACTATACCCGCAAAGATGATAAGCGACACACCGTTTCCAATACCAAACTCAGAAATAAGCTCCCCGATCCACATGATCAGCACAGCTCCGGCTACTACTATGAGCAAGTTTAAAATTCGGTCGAAAGAAGTCAGGTCGAGCAAGATACCTTGTCGCTCTAGTACTGCAAGCAAAGCGAAACCTTGGATAGCTGCTAGAGGTACTGTCAAAAGTCTTGAGTATTGAGTAAATCGCTTTCGGCCAGCTTCACCTTCTTCACTGTAAATCTTCTTAAGTGCAGGAACCATGATAGTCAAAAGCTGCATAATAATAGATGCAGTAATGTATGGTCCGACACCGAGCATTAAAATAGAGAGGTTTGAAAGTCCACCACCCGCAAAAATATTTAAAATACCAAAAAATTGGTTGTTTGAAAGGAATCTATTTAAAGCTAGAGCATCGATACCTGGAATCGGGATGATGGATAAAAATCTAAATATGATAAGTGCAAAAAGTACGAACAAGACTTTGTTTCGTAGCACTCGGTCTGTCCAAATCAATTTAATTTTATTCCAAAAATTCTGCATTTCTTTTCTACTTTATTACTATCTTTCTGCCCTTCACTCCTAGACGCTTTCTGATTTCCTTGAAGCTTTCTTTTACTCCTGCAAGCTTGTCTTTCTTGATAACCAAGTTCTTTTTAACAGTGTTGAATTGGTAGCCACGATTCTTTGGCAACTTCTTTATGATATCACGAAGCTCTGGTCGGCGCTTGTTACCCGCACGAGCTGTTTGCCCCTTGCCTCCTCGGCCAGAAGTCTTCGCATGTTTACCACCTCGTCCTACTAGGCGGTCTCTTTTGTTCTTATGTAATCTTTTTAAATTATGTATTTGCATATAATTATTTTACCTCCACTCCGTCTGCTGGTATTACAACTTCTTTACCTTCCACTACTACTGTAACTGGGGCATCTATCACCACTTTTGCGTGTTTTTCTGAAATTGGAAGAAGTGCAGTCATGACAGCTTTGGCATTGTTTAGTTTGTTCTTACTGTTGGAGACTATTTTACCAGTGATGTCACGCATACCTGAGATTTTGATAATGTCGCGGATGACAGATCCAGCTACTAGTCCGCGTCCTTTGTTTGGAAGAAGTCGAACTTGAGAACTAGAAAACTTGGCAGATAATTCGTGAGGGATAGACATAGTCTTGGTAAGCTTTAGGCGAACCATGTTTTTCTTTGCATTTCGAACTGCTTTATTTATAGCTAGTGCTGTGTCCCCAGCTTTTCCGAGTCCTAGACCTATAGCACCCTTCTTGTCTCCGGCGATTAGGGCTACAGAGAAAGAGAATCGGCGTCCTCCTGCTACCACACGAGTAACACGTCGAATGTTTATGATCTTCTGATCAAATTCAGGCTTTGGTCGGCCAAAAGAAGAACCTCCTCGGCGTCCACCTGGCTTTCGGTCTCGATTGTCTCCTCCTCTTGTTGAATTGTTTGGTTTTGGTGTGTCCATAAAATTTAAAATTTAAGTCCTCCTGCGCGTGCTTCGTCAGCGACCAATTTTATTCGTCCGGTATATTTGAATCCGTTTCGATCGAAAACAACTGAATCAATCTTGGCCTTCAAACATGCTTCTGCAACCAATTTACCTACAGCTTTGGCATGTTCCGTCTTGGTTCCTTTGGTGATTTTTTGATCACTTGCAGAAACTAGAGTCTTGCCTGCCATATCATCGATAACTTGAGCATAAATGAATTTGTTTGAACGAAAAACAGAAAGACGTGGACGAGCTGAAGTACCCAATATCTTTGCTCGGATTTTCTTCTTTAGTCTTATTCTTTTGTCTGTTTTGTTGTTCATAATATTCTTTAAAAATTATTACACGGTCTTCTTACCTTGTTTTCGGCGAATAACTTCAGTATCGTAACGCATACCCTTACCTTTATATGGTTCTGGCTTCTTTAACGCTCGTACACTCGCTGTAAAACTACCAACCAATTCTTTATCAACTCCTGTAATGGTAATGTTGTTTTTGTCAGCAGTAGCAGTGAGGCCTTCTGGAATATGAACTATAACTGGGTGTGAAAAACCAAGAGCAAAATGAAAATCTTTTCCTTTTACTTCTGATTTGAAACCAACTCCTTCTAGGATCAACTTCTTAACGTAAGGAGTTTGAACACCTGCAATCATGTTCTTGATATGAGAAGCATAAGTACCCCATAGAGATTTTGAAAATTTGTCGTTTCGCTTGATAGCTAGAGTCACTGTAGTGTCAGCGATAGAAATAGTAACGTCATTACGAAAAGTCTTGGAAATATTTCCCTTTGGACCGGTAACCGTAACCACACCATTACTTTGTGCAATTTTTACTCCGGATGGTATTAAAATTTCTTGTTTTCCAATTCTTGACATAAAATTTAATTATTTACCAAACTCTAAATAAAGCTTCCCCGCCGACGTGTTCTGTGCGAGCTTGCTTACCTGACATAATACCCTTTGGTGTTGAAAGTACTAAAAGTCCTGTGCCGTTTCGAACTGAATGAATATCTTTCATACCGAAATAAATACGTCGAGATTGTTTTGAAATTCTTTCTACTTCGGTTATCTTTGGCTTCTTGTCGGCATAAGTCAAAACCACTTCGAGTACTGGGTGATCCTTTTTAACTTTCTTTGAAACTCCCGCTACATAGCCTTCCTTCTTTAGGCATTCTAGAATAGCGTTCTTCATTTTAGAATAAGGAACGAGAACTGACTCCTTGCCTGCAAGGGATCCGTTCTTCATTATTATTATCATGTTTGAAATTGTATCCATATATTTTTTACCAAGAAGACTTTCTAACACCAGGAAGCATTCCTTCGTTCGCTAATTCACGGAAGCAAATACGGCAGATACCAAAGTCACGCATAAAAGCATGTCCTCGGCCACAGCGAAAACATCGGTTTTTTGACCGGACTGCAAACTTTGGAGTTTTAGCGGCTCGCGCCTTGACTGATGTCTTTGCCATAAATAATTAAACGGGATTGCCTCGGTAATATCTCACATTTTTTCTTTAACCCTCTAAAATATAGAGAATCAAAGGAGAAAGGTGGATTACTCAAAGCTAATTTCCCTTGCATTGATACTAGCAAATTCGGTGCTAATAGTCAACTCTAACAAAAAATCCCCTTTCGGGGACTTTTTGTTAGTTTAAATTATTTTTTCTTTTTCTTTGCTTCCTTTACGTCTTCTTTTTTGAAAGGTAAACCTAGTAGTTCAAAGAAAGCCATACCCTCTTTTCGATTCTTTGCACTAGATACTAGAGTAATAGACATACCGAACACATCGCGAATATCTTCATCTGCAGTTTCTGGGAAGATAGTGTGCTCCTTTATACCTAGAGTTAGGTTACCGATATTGTCTACTCCACTTCGGTTTACACCTCGGAAGTCCTTGGTACGAGGAAGAGCAACGTTCGTAAGCTTTTCGATAAATGCATACATGCGTCCTCCGCGTAGAGTAACTACAGTTCCGATAGGATCACCTTGGCGGATTTTGAATGTTGCCACAGATTGCTTTGCACCACGTAGAGCTGGCTTTTGACCGGTGATCTTTGCAAGACGTTCTGAAATAGCAGTGTTTCGGTTCTTGTCCTTCTTCATCATGGTACCAGTACCGACGTTGATGACCACCTTCTTCATGCGAGGGGCAGCCATGACGTTTTTATAATGAAAATCAGTTTTCATTTTCTCAAAGGCGTCCTTTTCTTTTTCTTTTACAGTTAAATGTTTCATATAATTTCTTTAAAATACTATTCAGCCTTCTTTACGTTTGAAGCATGTATCGGCATAGCCATACTGATAACAGAACCTACTTCCCCACTTTTGCGAGGGCGCTGGTGCTTCTTGGACATATTCAAACCTTCCACAATAACCTTGTTTTTGGAAACTAAAACACGAGTAATTTTTCCTTTCTTACCTTTGTCTTTACCCGCGATTATTGTTACGTTGTCTCCTTTTTTAATCTTCATATATTTAAATTTATATCACCTCAGGTGCTAAAGAAATAATCTTTTGGAATCCTTTTTCGGCGAGCTCACGTGGAATCGGTCCGAATACGCGTCCAGCCTTTGGATCCTTCTTGCCTTTTTCTAAAATAACTACAGCGTTGTCATCGAATCGAATATAAGAACCATCCTTTCGGCGATAAGCATTTCGAGTTCGTACAACTACAGCCTCGTGAACATCCTTCTTCTTCACACCTTTTCGAGGGCTGGCTACCTTTACAGAAATAACCACAAGGTCACCAATGGTTGCATAGCGCTTCTTGGAAGATCCAAGAACCTTGAAGACTGCTCCAAGTGTACCTCCCGCGTTATCTGTAATTTTTACTAAACTTTGTGGTTGAATCATAAAATTATATTACTTTGTGTCTTTTATCTTTTGACATCGGCCGTGTTTCCACTATTTCTACTGTATCACCTGTCTTGTGTTTGTTTTCTTCATCGTGAGCCTTGTACTTCTTACTCACTTTGTAAAACTTTCCGTAAAGTGGGTGCTTGATGAAGCGGGATACAGATACGACGACAGTCTTGTCCATCTTGTCCCCTACTACTACACCCTTCATGGTGCTTTGCTTCTTTACTTTTTCTTTTGTATCTGTAGTTTTCATATTATTTTTGATTTATGATAGTCAAACCTCGAGCGACTTGTTTTCTCAAGGCCAAATCTTCCTTGATGTTTTTTGACTTCGCTCCTTCTGCCTTGAAACGGATAAGGCGGATTTTTTCACGCAAAGCAAGAACTTCCTTTTGGATTTCTTCTTTCTTCATTCCCTTGAATTGTTCTTTTTTCTTTGCCATATGATTAATTATTGGTTGTGAGCTCGAGAAATAATGCGTACTGATACAGGAAGCTTGGTACCTGCCTTTCGTAATGCCTCTCGTCCTGTCTTTTCATCTACACCGTCCACTTCGAAAATTATGCGTCCTGGAAAAACGTCAAAGCAGTAACCTTGTGGATCTCCTTTACCTTTACCCATTCCCACTTCTGCAGCTTTAGCTGTATAAGGTCGGTCAGGGAAAATACGGATCCAGTACTTACCAGCTTTGGTCAGTGTTCGGGAAATAACCTTTCGAGCAGCCTCGATTTGGTTTGACTTGATGCGAGCTTGAGACTCAGCCTTTAAACCGAAAGAACCGAAGGCAAGCTTGGTACCACGAGTCTCAGGACGAATAGCCTTCGTCTTTGCATTCGCTCGTTTGGTTTGCCACTTTCTAAATTTTACTTTTTTTGGTAATAACATAAATTTATTTTAGTCGGATTTAAGATTCTTCTTTTCTACTTCTGCTCCCGCTACTTCACGCTTTCGATCAGCAAAAATCTTTCCTCGGTAAATCCAAACCTTGATACCGATAACGCCGTATGACATAGTAGCTCGTTCACGCTTGAAATCAATGTCCGCGCGGAAAGTTTGAAGCGGAATACTTCCACGTTTAAGCTCCTCCGTACGAGCGATTTCAGCACCACCTAGACGGCCCCCCAAAACTACACGAGCTCCTTCTACTCCGCGAGCTTGCATAACTTTTTCGATGATAGTCTTGATGACTCGGCGGTAAGGCATACGCTTTTCAAGTCCTTCTGCAATCATGTAAGCCACGATAGCAGCATCGGCTTCTGGATTTGATACTTCTACAACTTCTAGTTTGAAATCCTCAGGTCGTGGAATCTTTAGTTTATCCATCTTTTTCAAGATGTCTTCCTTTAATTTAGTAGCACCTTCCCCACTTCGTCCAATCAAAAGTCCTGGACGTGAAGTTCGGATGATAAAACGAGTAGCCTTGCGAGATCGTTCGATTTCAATAGTAGACACGTACATACCACGGAGTTTCTTTTCTAAATATTGGCGAATCAAAACGTCACCCTTTAGATTTTCTACATACTTTTTAGGATCAGCAAACCAGCGAGACTTCCAGTCTCGGAGGATGATCAATCTATGTGCATATGGGTGTACTATTTTTGACATATATTTATTTGGTTGCTTTTACTTTCTTTTCTTTTTTTGGCTTATCTGCCTTAGCTTTCTTGGTTTCTTTTACGGCTGCAACCTTTTCACCTAAAACTAATTCGATGTGGCTGGTTCGCTTGTTGATGCGGTGTCCTGTACCCATGGCTGCAGGCATCATACGCTTCATAGTCAAACCTTTGTCTACGGTGATTTCTTTTACAAAAAGATTTTCTGTATCAATACCACTATTCTTTGCATTGGCTACTGCTGAAAGCAAAAGTTTTCGTACTGGAGCTCCTGCACGCTTTGGTAAAAATTCAAGCGCTGCTATAGCTTGTGCAACATTTTTTCGTCGAATCAATCCCGCAACTAAGCGAACTTTTCGAGGTGATTGTCTGTAATTGTACAAGTATGCTTTCATATTATTTATTTCTTAGGAGCGCCCTTGGCATCCGCTGCTTCGGTAGCACCTTTTGCAGCCGCTATTTCAGCTTCCTTTTTCTTTGCTTCCATTTCTTTTTGCATCTTACCTCCGTGCTTGGTGAATTTCTTGGTTGGAGAAAATTCTCCAAGTCGGTGACCCACCATGTCCTCAGTAACTAGTACGTCAACATGAGTTTTTCCGTTGTGAACGCCAAAAGTAAAACCAAGCATTTCCGGAGAAATAACTGAAGCGCGCTTCCATGTCTTGATGGTCGGTGTTTGAAGAGGAGTTTTACCTGCAATCTTTGCGAGCAATCCTTCATCTATATTTATTCCTTTTTTGAGTGATCTGGTCATATTTAAATTGGTCTAAGCAAACAAAACGGCTCTCATTTGAGCCTTAAAAACATATTAGCAAATATGGTTAAAAAGTCAAACCCTTCACATAAAACATGGAGGGGAGGTCGCCTGAGCGACCTCCCCGTTTTGATTGAGGACTAAAGCCTCCGTTGCTTGAGCTTGTGAGTCCTCTTGCTCGTCGGTGACGAACTCACCGACCCGCCTTCTTGTACGGAGACTGCGACTTCCCGATCATCCGCTTCTGTTGTCGTCTGGTCATCACGTTTCCTCTAAACTCGTTTAGATCGACCCCAAGTCAATCATGAAGGAACGAGTCTGTTTGATATTTAATCACAATTAAAAAATCCCCGCAAGGGGATTTTTTATTATTTATTCTTTCCAGTTTTTCGACGAGAGACGATAAATAGATTTGAATATTTCTTTGGAGTTCGTGTCTTTCGTCCACCAGTAACTTTACCCCACATAGTCTTCGGTCGTTTGGTTCCTCGTCCTTGTCGGCCTTCACCTCCACCGTATGGATGGTCTACAGGGTTCATAGCAGTACCACGAACTGTAGGACGTATACCCTTCCATCGTGAACGTCCTGCTTTACCGTAGTTTTCCAAATGATGTTCTTCGTTTGAAACAGTACCGATAGATGCCCAACTGTTTTCATTTACCTTTCGGACTTCTGTTGAAGGCATTTTTAGGTTTGTGTATCCGTCAGCATTTGCTACTACTTGAGCGAAGATTCCAGCACTTCGGCCGATCTTGGCACCACCCATAGGCTTGATTTCAATATTGTAAACAAAAGTACCAACTGGAATATTCTTTAATGGTAGTCGGTTTGCAGGTTTTAATTCTGCTTTTTCAGAAACGATAAAAGAATCTCCTGGAGCAATACCTTTTGGTAATACCACATATCTCTTTTCACCATCTTGGTAAACTGCGAGTCCGATAAATGCAGATCGGTTTGGATCATACTCTACTGAAATTATCTTTGCAGGAATATCTTTTTTGTTATATAGAAAATCCACATCGCGGTAAAGACGCTTGTGTCCTCCCCCTTTGTGACGCATAGTGATACGTCCTTGGCTGTTTCGCCCTACTGAACGCTTGAAACCGTGCACCAACGACTTGGTAGGTGCAGTCTTTGACAGAACATCACGGTAGTTGATGTTCGTCATTTGTCGTCTTGATTTACTTGTAGGTTTGTATGTCTTCATAAAAATTATATAAATTCGATTTTATCACCCTTCTTTAGGTATACCAAAGCCTTTCGTCCTCCGCCACGCATACCGTTTTGACCGCGAGAAGTAACACGCTTTCGAGGCATAGTCGAAACGTTTATCTTTACTGGCTTTACTTTATAAAGAGCAAAGATAGCTTTTCCGATTTCTGATTTGTTTGCACTTGGTGCAACATCAAAAGTGTAAACATTTTGCTCAAAGGCAAAAGATGCTTTCTCGGTAACTCTTGGATTTTTGATAATGTTCATCATAAAATTTATTTTAAATATTATCCACGAGCTTCTAAGAACTTAACACTTTCGACTGGATTTTCTATCAAAAGATATTTGTGGTTTAACACATCGAGTGGATTCAAATTCTTTAAGAATACCAAATCAAGTGTCGAAATATTTCGGAAACTCTTTTCTATCTTTTCATCGCGAGCAAATACTGCAGTCAAAATCTTTGCATTCTTTTGTGCCTTCTTTGGAAGTTTGAAACCTCCAGCCTTTGCGATACTGTTTATAGCATTTACTCCGGCAGATGTTTTGATAGCTGACATAGCTAGTGAATCTACAAACACAAGTTCACCGTCTTTCAACTTTCGAGATAGTACTGAAAATAGTGCTTGTGCTCGCATCTTCTTTGAAATTTTTCTCTTGTAGTTCTTCTCAGCTAGTGGACCGTGTGTAACACCTCCCCCAACCCAGATAGGACTTCGAGATGATCCATGACGTGCTCGTCCTGTTCCCTTTTGCTTCCAAGGCTTTCGTCCTCCACCACGAACCTCACCTCGGCCCTTGGTATCAGCAGTACCAGCACGCTTGTTTGAGCGCATACCTTCTACTACTTGGTGCACAAGGTCAGAGCGCCACTTGGCTGCGAAAACTTTCGCAGGTAGATCAATAGATCCGGATTCTTTTCCTTTTTGGTCAAATATCTTTGCTGATATGTTTGCTGTATTTTCAGTTTTTACTTTTTTTGCTGGCATATAAATTATCTACTGATGATTTCAACCAAACTTCCGCGACGGCCAGTAATAGCACCCTTGATCAACATAAGGTTACTTTCTTTGTCCACAAACACCACTTCCAAATTCTTTTGAGTGATTCTATCAGAACCCATGCGTCCCGCCATTCTCATTCCTTTTGGAACGTGAGTACGTAGACCTCCACCGATAGAACCTGGTTCGCGCTCAGAGTGCTTTTGACCGTGGGTTCGTGGACCTCCGGCGAAACCATGACGCTTGACCACACCCTGGAAACCTTTACCTTTTGAAACACTAGTAACTTGGAGTTTGTCGCCAGCAACAAAGGCTGAAACATCAATCACATCCCCTACCTTGGCATCACTAGCGTCGGTTGGCTTTAGACGAAATTCTTTTACAGTTGAATACAAAGCACCTTTCATAGAACCGAGTTGCGCTTTGTTTATTCTTTCCTTTTTAGTTGTGCCAAATCCTACTTGCACTGAATTGTAACCATCCGTTTCCTTTGAGAAAACGCGAGTTACAGTGACGGGACCAGCTGCTACGATAGTCACAGGGAAAACTTCTCCTTCCTCGGAGAAATATTCGGTCATATTTTCTTTTTTCCCTAAAATGAATTTCATAACAATTTTTATAGCATCTTTACATCAATATCAACTCCAGAAGGCAATGACAAATTAGTCAAAGACTCCACTGTCTTCGCGTTTGGGTTGATTATATCGATTAATCTCTTGTGCACTCGTATTTCAAACTGTTCTCGAGTATTTTTGTAAATAAACGGAGAACGGTTTACAGTGTATTTTTTGATTTCTGTAGGTAAAGGTACGGGGCCGACAATGTTTGCGTCGTAACGAACAGCAGTATCCATGATTTGTTTTACTGACGCATCCAAGATCTTGCTCTCGTAAGCACGAACTCGAATCCGCAGTACTACCTTATCATCTCCCTTTTCTTTGGTGGAAGCTTTAGATACTTTTGGCTTTTTAACTTTTTTATCTGTTGTTGGCATAATTTTTAAAGTGCATTTCCTCTACGACTACAAACTATATATTAACCTAGGATCTTTGTAACGACTCCCGCTCCGACTGTTTTACCTCCTTCTCGGATTGCGAATCTTTGTGATTCTTCTAGAGCAACTGGAGCAACAAGTTTTACAGTAATTTTTACGGTATCACCTGGCATAACCATTTCTGTTCCTTCAGCTAGAGTAACATCACCAGTAACGTCAGTTGTACGGATATAGAACTGAGGCTTGTAACCCTTAAAGAATGGAGTGTGACGTCCGCCTTCTTCCTTTTTCAAAACGTAAATTTCAGCTGTGAAATTGTCGTGTGGAGTAGTTGTTCCTGGCTTACATAGAACTTGTCCTCGAGTAATGTCTTCTTTCTTAAGACCTCGAACAAGAATACCTGCGTTGTCTCCAGCCATACCTTCTTGAAGATTCTTGTTGAACATTTCAATACCAGTAACAGTAGACTTTTGTGTAGGCTTGATACCAACGATTTCGATTTCTTCACCTACCTTTACTACTCCTCTTTCGATTTTACCAGTAACAACTGTACCGCGTCCTTCGATTGAGAATATGTCTTCTACAGGCATTAGGAAAGGCTTTGTAACATCACGTTCTGGAACTGGGATATAAGTATCTAGAGCGTTTGTAAGCTCAAGAATCTTCTTTGCCCATTCATCATCAGCTGACTTAGCTTCTAGACCTTTTAGAGCAGAACCTCGGATAACCGGAGCACCTGCGCCATCGAAACCTTGTTTTGTAAGCAATTCTCGTATTTCTTCTTCCACTAGGTCGATCATGTCCTTGTCATCAACCATGTCGCACTTGTTTAGGAAGACGATAATTCGAGGTACGCCAACTTGTTTTGCAAGCAAGAACGTGTTCACGAGTTTGAGGCATCGCACCGTCAGTAGCGGCAACCACTAGAATAGCACCGTCCATTTGAGCGGCACCAGTGATCATGTTTTTAATGTAGTCAGCGTGTCCTGGAGCATCGATGTGTGCGTAGTGACGAGCGTCAGTAGCATACTCGTTGTGGGAGATGTTAATAGTGATTCCACGAGCCTTTTCTTCAGGAGCATTGTCGATTTGACTAACATCTCGAAGACGAACAGTCTTACCCGCTAGGTTAAGAACGTTCAAAATAGCTGCTGTTAATGTAGTCTTACCATGGTCAACGTGACCGATGGTGCCCACGTTTACGTGAGGTTTATCTCTCTTAAATTCTTCTGCCATACTATTGTTTGGGTTACTAATTAAAACTTAACATACGAGAACCAGCTGCTAAGGCTTAATTACTAACTATAATTAATAAACTTTATAATGATTAAACAAAACAAAAACTGCAGAAAGTGCAGTTAGTTAACATATTAGCAGATTCTAAAGTATTGTCAAACCCTTAAAAACAAAACCCCGCAATGCGGGGTTCGGTCTTATTTCTTTGTTATTTTCTTGCTGCGATAATAGTTTCAGCGACGTTTTGTGGCACGATGTCGTAACGGAAGAATTCCATTGTGAATGATGCACGGCCTTCGGTACTGGAGCGGAGTCCGGTCATGTATCCGAACATTTCAGATAGAGGAACCACAGCCTTGATGACTTTGTTCATTCCACGGTCTTCCATACCTTCGATCAGCGCACGCTTTGAAGAAAGGTTTCCGGTAACGTCACCCATGAATTTATCTGGAGTAACAACTTCTACTTTCATCATCGGTTCTAGGATCACAGGTCGAGCAGCTTTACATGCATCTTGGATGGCCATAGAGGCTGCAATTTTGAAAGCCATTTCGTTTGAGTCCACATCGTGATAACTACCATCCCATAGTTCCACAGATACGTTAACCATTTTAAATCCAGCCACGATACCTCGGTCGAGTCCTTCCTTGAATCCTTTTTCACAAGGAGCAATGTATTCCTGAGGAATGACACCTCCTTTAATAGAGTTGATGAATTCGAATCCAGGTGAACGTTTGGTGCTCTTTGGTAGGTCTTCCACTTCTTCCTTGGTCAACATTTCCATAGGCTTGACCTTGATCTTCACGTGACCATAGTTTCCGCGACCTCCAGACTGTTTAATGTATTTACCTTCAGCTTCTGCAGTACCAGAAATAGTTTCTCGGTAAGCAACCTGAGGTTTACCGACATTTGCTTCCACAGCGAATTCACGCTTCATACGATCCACGATAATTTCCAGGTGCAATTCTCCCATTCCGGCAATGATTGTCTCCCCTGTTTCTTGATCAGTAGATACTTTAAAAGTCGGATCTTCTTGCGCCAGACGATTCAAAGCCATACCCATTTTTTCTTGGTCAGCTTTTGTTTTTGGTTCGATACGTAGAGAGATAAC
>CXWK01013944.1_pt1 | contig 57413 bp, 52 predicted proteins | sample 590851 | NCBI WGS metagenome assembly CXWK01 (sample SAMEA3498364, study PRJEB10139) | wastewater metagenome | biome: wastewater treatment plant; material: activated sludge | place: Denmark | collected 2014-08-01 | reverse complement strand
TGATCCATTCATCGGCGGGCACCAGTTTTAGGCGTCTGCCAACCGGATAAGTTGCCGCACTCTTCGCCGCATTATCTCCGCGAGCCACAATAACCACACTCCACAATCTAATCCTACTCGAACGGTCCCAGCGCCAGTGCTTGCGCGGGTCACACTCTGTCTAACGGGCGCTGCTCGGGTTTGGCCTTCGCCGCGCAATGTGCGGTGAGAGGAAAGCAATGTTAGGCGCCTCGTGTTGATGCGATAGAGGCAGCAGCGCTGCGAGTCATTCTATTTTCCCCCACCGCGCGTCTACTACCCGCCACGGGTACTCTACCTCACCCACCCCGCTCGCGCAATCCAATGGTAAACGCTCCAGCGTCAACTTCAACAATAGCGGCTTCCTCCGAGTGGGGTTCTCCATTATTCCCACGATGTTTTTCCGGTAGATATCCCCTTGTAGGGCGAGTTCCACGGTGAGCATTCCCGTGTGGGTGTCGAAGCGTTGGAACCGGGTGTCCACGGCGAGCGTATGGGGGAGCACGGTGAACCGTTGCCCCAAGAGTGTTGTGACCGCTTGTGGTTCACACACTCCTTCTAACAGCGCGGGGCTCTTGTATTCCATGGCTGTTAACCACACGTCCACCAGCCCCGCACAGAACGCGGACACCAAGTCGGGGTTCAATCGCGCGTCAAGTTGGCGCGGACGTGGAACACGACCAGCAGCATCCGATCGTCGAACGTGAGATTCTATTTCCAGCCGCGTCTGGCATCGGGTCGAGTGTCCATACGTGTTCGCGAACCCGGCGGAACTGCCACGGGTGCAACCCGATGAAGGAGTGGAGTTGTTCGGGGCGGATACGCGTGACAGTGAGGTGGTTCACCAACCGGCTCTAACGCCGATAATACGGGTGGGACGTCCAAGTGGTGTCGGGCCCGAATGGGAGACTACGGTATGGGTACGCGAGGTAAGTCGAAGCAGCCGAACTGGCGGCGCGACCCCACCCAAGGAACGAGCGTGATCCGTCTTGAACTTGACGTCACCCACCCACGCACTCGCACCCAGTTGGAGCAGCATTACCAGACGGTGTTCCGGCTGCGGCGTGCGGTCCAGCGGGATGCTCGCGACCGGGTGGACGCGTATCACGCAGCCAAACATGAACGCGCCCGCTTGGGAGCGAAACAGGTGAGAGAGCGCCTCGGTTTAACTCGGAAAGGGTTGGAAGCTGCCGCCAAACAACACGTGGAAGCGTCCCAGTGGATGCACGACCACGTGACGAAAGCAACCGGGCTGCATGTCGCTGACGAGGTGTGGAACACGGTGGACCGGCATCTGTTTGTCGATGTGTCGGGGAAGCGACACGGTCGACCTCGGGTCGGGTCGTGGTGGGATTTCACTCGTATCCCGGGTCGCGCCAAATCGCATACGAAACCGGCCACGTGGGAAACATACCGGTTGGTCGGCTCACTAGGCGGCCACCTGTCTGCTTACCGTCACCCCACGTTGACCACTCCGGTCGGTGACGCCGACCCGGGCACCCCCATCCTCCACCAACCCCAGCATTTGCCCACCCCCACCAAACCTGCCGGGTCGTGGTGGACTTACCATGGTCCGCTCGCCGTCGTTTACACGGGGATGATGGGTGGCGACCTGGTGCTGCCCGTTCGGCTCCCGTCGGGGGCAGGCGAGTGGGCGCATCTCACCCATTTCTTGGGCCGCCCCGGCCTGTGGCACAAAATCGACCTGGTGCGAGTGCGGGACCGCCGCGCTCCCGGCGGGTGGCGGTACTACGCCCACCTCCACATTTTGGGCGCTGGTTACGTATCCGAATCCACTCGGATACGCCGGGGGGACACTCCCACCGACCGGGTCGCGTGTGTCGACGGCAACGTGCGCAACCTCGCAGTCGTATCCGTGCCCACCAACCCCGACCAACCAGTCACCTCCACGTATGTGACCATCACCCGCGACCAACAGACGGCAGCGGACCGGGCTGCGGTGACCGCTCGCCGTCGGATGAAAGTGTTAGACCGGTCCCGACGCACCGCCAACCCCACGCAATACGGGTTGTCAGCCCGGCAGGCGAAGCGTGCCGCCCGCCGTAAAGCGGCGGGCCTGTCGGAGAAACACACCACCCCGGGTGGTGCTCGCGATGCTAACACGGCTGGTGTTCCCAAACAGGCGTACCGGAAAGACACGCTGAGCGACACGTACCGGCGGACCCGCGCTGATCACGCTGCTGCCAGCCGCAGCCAAACGCAAGCGAAACACGCTCGCGCCACCCAGACCGCCGCCCAGCTGGTTCACGACCACGGTGCGAACTGGATCACCGAACATACCAACATTCGCACCTGGGCCCAACAGTGGGGCCGTGGCATCCGCCTATTCAGCCCCGGAATGCTGCTCGCTGCCCTCACTCGGGAGGCCACCCAAGTGGGTGGCCTGGTGCGTCGTGCGAGCACGTATCACACCGCGTTATCGCAGTATTGCTTGTGTGGCGCTCGCGTTCCGAAAACGTTAGCCACCAGAGTTCACGCGTGCCCCACGTGCGGGCTGACTGGTGATCGTGACCTGGTGTCCGCCGCGTTGGGCACGCGTGTCGTGTTCACTCTTCCCACCGACCCGCGTTCTGCGCGAGTCGACCAGAATCTTGCCGACGCCCTGAGGTGTCGGTTGGCAGCGCAGCAAGAGGCGCTGAACCGGTCAAACAGTACCGCTGTCAACACACCTGATGGTGTTGACGGTAGGGCTGTCAGCATCCTTCGGGTGCCTCTGCCGGTTGCGAGTGGTATTCCACGCCCTACCCCGGAACAGGACCCCACGCGGGAACGTCGCCGGACCAGGCGCGAGAAGATTCCACACGGTCCATTCCGGACCAACTCTTAGTTGAATGGCTACGGCGTCGTAGCGGGTGTTGGTTGAGCATTCAACGCGAGAGTGTCGATTTGATCTGCCAACTCCAATACATGGACAGAGTGCGGCAACATATCCGGTTTCGGACGCCCAAAAACGCCGATAGATGGCGCGTGAAGAGATGAAATACGCGACATGAAAGGCAGTCGGGGATGAGCGAATCGGAATGCAAATGTTGGGCGTGTGTTGGCCCAAGCGTGATCACGTCAAGCAATAGTGAGGTAACGCGGCTGAAGTCAATCCTGACGGACCTAATAGACGAGATACGAGCCGGACACGGCAACGTGTGGGATGAAGCCTGTCGAGTACGCGATTTGGCAAACGACGCTGAACAACGGTTGCAGGAACTCGCACAAGAGTTTCCTTCAGACGCATCAGGTTGCTGAACACGATCGGCGAATATATCGGGCTGTTTTAGGCACCCCCTAACCGGATAAGTTGCCGCACTCTACATGGACAACTGCGTCAACTGCTCGTTCCGCGTCATCCCTCTCGGTGCACCGGGCGGCGGCGAGCACGCGATCTCGAACGCGTGAGCCTCCCACCAGCCAACTCATGGGAACGCCGAAAGCGTGGGCGAGTTTGATGACATCTTCGATGCCGATGCTCTGACTGGGATTAGTTTCGATACGATGAACTCTTGTGAGTGGCATTCCCGACTGGGCCGCCAAGTCTCGTTTCGCCCACCCGCGCCGCTCCCGCTCTTGAATGACACGCCGTCCGAACGCCGACGTCGCCGATTGGTCTACGTTGCTGTTGCCCACGGCGGCACCTCCCTCGCTGAAACAGCATAGCACACTCTTGTTTCATCGGTTATCGGCTTGAGTTCGCGTTGGAGTGCCAGAAATTCCGCAGTTCTTCTCGTCGTGGGTTACCCAACCGTCGATGAGTTATGAGCCGGTGCCTTTTTTGGGGGGGCAGCGGAGCTCCGAGTTGCCAGTCGGCGAAATAGATCCCCACCGCGACTGGAGTTGACAACGTGCGCGGGATGAGGTACACTAGGGCTATAGACGCAAGAGGGAGACCGTGAGATGAGCAACCTTAACGAGTATTCGGTGATAGCGGGCAACGGTCGCGTGGAACAAACACTGAACCAGTTGAGCGAAACCTTCATTGAAACACCAGAATCGGGCGCTAACGGCACAAGCGATTTCACCCCAAGCGGGGCGCTCTCCCCACAGGACGAAATCGCTTATCATCGGGTTATCCGCACGGTGGGAATTTCACAGCTCGTGCGCGAAATGTTTATCGGGGAGGACCCTGACTTCACCCAGCCTATCAACAGTGTCCAGTGGGAGGCCATTGACACAGGCTGGTTGGAGGACGATTTCGACCCAATGTTGACCGCGTTAGAATGGTTTACAGAGGTGAGCGAGCAGGGCCTTCACGCGTTTACATGGGCGGTCACGCTCGCGAGTGGAAAACGGCTTATCGCCACCCCCAGCGCTTTCTACGAGGAGGCGTGGCTGGCTATCATGGTCGACCACTCTCACAAGCGCCTTGTGTGGGACGCGGGTTTTGGGAGCGATTTCTCCATTCCCACTGGCGCTCTCCCCTGGTAGTGGACGGGCACCCCCTCGTGGCGAGGGCGGTTCACCACGTGGGAGCCGCCAATAACTCGCGTGTGGTGCGCTGAGGGCTGGTTCACTTATCGTCGTGCGTCGAATTGCTCCCGCGCGTGACCCATGCCAAGCGGGCAAAATCCCGCTCGCTCAGTGCCGTGATGATCCCAGTGGGGATAGTGGGTGAACTAATGCGTCGAGAGTCAACGAACCCGAGCCATGCGATGAACCTCCATCGCCGAGACAACGTTTTGTGCTCATCGTGCGCTTCTCTCAAGCGGGCTTCCGCGCGAGCTGTGGCGCGGTCAATGCCGTACCATGGGCTAACTTTCCTTGCACGAACACCCGGTGAATTGCGTATCTCCCGCAGTTCCGCGATCAAGTCGAGGAGGATCTCTCGCTCTGGCGCTGCTGTTGAGCAATCGCACCATGCCTCGTAGCTGCCGCACGTTGAGCACGCGGCAATATTCTGTTCACTCGACTCGTCGACTCTCCCGACAATTATCTCTTGTTCTCCAGTCAGATCACTCAACAACACCAACTCCTCTCTCGTCTCCTCGCTGTCTGACGCGTCGCCCGGTTCCCCGAGTGTCTCACCACCGGCACCACTCGCATGTTTATCGGCCATGAGTGGGAGTGGGTGGGGCTGCTATCTGGACACGTTCGAGGCGCCCGTCAGCGTCACACATGAAACACTCTCCCGGATGCAATGTTCGTAGGTCATCTGTAAGGTTGGCCCCGGACTGCAGCAGTTCCGACATCCCGGCTGCGTCGCGTTGGGGGTTGAGCCGGAAAGCGAACGTGGTTCCTACCGTGTTGCGTAGCATCGGGTTTCCCGTAACGTGGTCCGGGCTTTGAGCCATCAGAATGAGTGCCAGGTTGTGAGACCGCCCCATACGCGCGAGACGAGCGATATCGGCGGGAGGATAGATTTCCACTGCGTCGATGACCAGGAGCTTCGGGGCAGCCTTTGGTAGTTGCCGGAGAGCGTGCTCAACATGGGCGAGGAGGAGAGCGCGGATCGCTAGCGAGAAACGGTTGGTTAGCGAATAGTCGAGCAGGTCAAGGTTAGGGTCGGAAATCTGATTGACGGCTTGCCTGAGGGCAGTGACCTCACCTGCGGAAATCAGCGACAAGACTCCACCGTCATTCGGCCCAAAGATCGCGTCGGCGCCAGGAATAGCCGCAACCTGCTGGGTTAACATCTCCCCGAACGCGCTCGCTTCCCGGTTGGGGTTGGCACGAAGCCGTTCCGCGAAGGCGAGCATGGTGGGAGTCGAATGCCGTTGTTCGGCGACAATACAGTCAAGGACAATGTGCTCCATCTCCTCGCTGAAGGGCCCGTGGTGGAGATGTCGGAGAACGCCCAAAATGACGTCGGTGGCGGCGAAACGAAACGGGTCCAGGGTGCCGCTGAGGGCGTCCTTGGTGACGTTGACCTGCCTCCACGTGGGGTGAAGGTCGGCGAAGTCACCTTTCGGGTCCAGCACAACGCTAGTGACGTCTGACGAGCCGGGGTTAGACACTATGGAATCCGCGAGAACCGTTTTGCCCGCGCCCGGTGCCCCAATGATAGCGATAGCTGGCGGTCGATTGCGTTTTAGCGCGGAGTGCGGGTCGAAGAACACTGGTGTCGCCATTACCCCGGTGGTGTATCCTCGATACGGCGCTGATGTATTGCTGTCGCCTACGAGAGTTGTTAGATGCGGGCGCTCCAATGGGAAGTCGCTATTCTCTGCCACGTCTACTGTGATTGCCCGCTTAGGTTCGGAGTCGATCAGTTGCTTGACCCGGGTAACGCTCACACCCAACAGTTCGCCGATCTCAGCGTAAGTGAAGCCAAGTGACGCGAGGTCTATGACCGCATCATTCCGCGTGGCTCTAACTGACTCGCTAAATTCGTCTAGCTTCACTAGAATCTGGTTGGCCTTGGCGAGCCGGGTGCGCAGGGGCAGTTGCATAAGATATGGTCGCGGATCGTCGAACCGTGGGCTCGGGCCGGTCGTTCGCTCATTGTTCGTCATGGGGGATTCTCTCCTTCGATAGCGGCCGTGGAAGTTCGGCTTCCTCTTACGTATCGGCATTGATGACGGTTCATTTGCAGGGAGACTGCACGAGGCGCGTCATCTTGGGATCGATCCGTGGTGTCCACGCCGAAGTCGCCAACAGCCACACGGACCGCTGGATCTCTTATTCCCTTGCCAAGCATGCGCCAATGCGCGTATACTTGTACTATCACGCCGATACAGGCGTTGAGCCGGTGTTGTGGAGAGGAGAGTCCTGTGGCCACTCTGAAGGAAGACAGTCACTCATGCAAGGCCTCCAGCCTTGAAAAGCGCGACTATCGTCACAGTCACGATGGACCGGAAGAACTCCCCCCACGCAAAACGAAGAGCGGTAAAAAATCAGGTCGCGCAACCCGCAGGTGGTGCCGCGGCAAGGAAGGCCGCGAACACACGCTGGTTTACCGCCCGCCCTCCTGGGCTCGCCCCGGCGCACCAAAAGCCCTGTGGGACTACACGTGCGACGCATGCGGCATGTCGACCTGGAACATGCCCGACGAGGTCATCGCCCAAATCGACCCCCGGCGAGCACAACAACTCGAACTGGCCGCCAAATGGTGCGGCGAAGGACACCTGTACGACACCACCACAATCGCCGCGACTGACTGGTCCGGCGCTCCCATCGAACGTCGTGTGCGTGCTTGTGTCATGTGCGGAAAACGCGGGTAGGGAGAGCAATCTAAGCCGTTCCCAGGGTCGCTCTCTGGTTCCCCATGCGCCCCACTGGCTCACCACGGTGTGCCCCCGTCAGGAAACCTCGGCCCCCGCCCCATGAGGGCTCCAGGGTGGCCCGTGCCCCGGCCGCTGGGATCTGCTCAAAAGTTCACGGACTTTCCTGGCACCAAGAACAGGATTCCCGAAATGGTGTTGATGGCTGGCGTCTAACAGCGAGCAACTCCACGGCGCTCGGTGTCGTACCCGAGAACGGCTCCCGTTGTCAGCCCTGTGGGGGCCAGTGCCAAACGACAGCGATTCGCCCGCGAATGGGTTCGGTGGTGATGGTGCCGGGCGACCAGTTCATCGACTCGGCGTACCCGTGACTGGCTTTCAGGCTGCGGAGGTTATTGACGTCGACGCTGGTGACGAGTTTGACGGGTGTGGCCAGTTGGTGAGCGAGGGTGTGTTGATGGGCACGCAAACGCTGCAGGAGCCCCATGCCGCGCCAGCGTGGCGCCAGGAAGGTGGTGGTCTGCCAGGCGTCCGGGAACTCAGGGTAGAGGCACCAACCCACCCAACCGACCATCCCGCTGTGATCCTGAAGAAGATCTATGGGCATTCTTCCCCGTTGCGCCTCAAGCCAGCCGACACGGGAGTGGTGAACGCGTGAATCGTCGACAGATGCAGAGACTGCTTCCCTGATTTGCTGCGGTGTCGCCGAGTCAAGGGCTATGGCGCGCAAAGTCGGAGCGATCGAGTACCAGGGCAGCATGCGATGGGTATCGGCGGCCTGACGCTCTCACTCAGATACCTCCGCGCACACGCCAAACACACATCGCGGTCAGAGGGAATGTGCGAATCGGCCTCGCCTGGCTCCTTGTGTCGAATCATTTTGAGGCGCCGCTATCAACACCATTTGCCGTACCCTGGAAATGGGGTGGGTCCGAACGCCTCGCCGGGGGCTCCTAGGGATCCGTGGGATCCGCTGGCTCACCGTGTGCCCCCGTCAGGAAGCCTCGGTCTCCCCCACGGTCTCCTCGCTCCCCTGGTTCGCCACGGGAACCACGCTCACATGATCTTCGCCCAACCGGCCCTTCAAATCGTAAACCAACTCCCGCGTCAACCCAATCGACAACTCGGGCGGCAACACCACCAAACGCTCACCCGACGGTTCCACCACCCGTAAATGCACACGCACTCCACCCGGGTTCGCTCCAATAAACCCACGCAACCACCCCACAAACTCTGGAGACAAACCCCCACCATCCACCGTTAAAACCAGGAGGCTCCCCGCGGGCACCCGAGCAGACAACACTGTTTCGCTCGGATCACGCTCCACACTCGCCCCCCCCGCGCGACGCTGAAACTTCGGGTGCCCCATATCCTCCAACGGCACCCCATCCTCCCCCACCGGATCCGGCTTCAACACCACCTCACGCGCCTGCGAAGCCAACAACTGGAAAGACTCATCCTCCCGCACATCAACCCGAGCCTTCACACTCACCACCGTATCCGCCACCCACAAATCCGGATTCCGATTATATGTGGAAGGAAACACCGTCACATCCACCGCCCCCGACAAATCCTCCACACTCACAATCACATACGTATCCCCCTTACGCGTCTTCTTCTTCGTCACGCTCGTGACAATCCCGGCAACCAAAGCAAACTCCCCCGACACCACAGGCAACCCATCCGGTGGGAACAAATCCAACACACGCCCATCCGAAAACTTGTCCAACGATTGCTGCATCCCCCGCAACGGGTGATCCGACACATACTGTCCCAACATCTCCCGCTCAAACGACAACCGCTCCAAACGAGACCAATCCGCCACCACACTATCCGGCGGCACATCCACCACCACCTTTGGAGAAGAATCCACCCCCGTCTCCTCCGACAACAAGTCAAACAAATCCTTCTCCTCAGGATTCTTCTTCCTCAGCTTCGCCACCTGATCCACCGCACGCTCATGCACACTATCCAACGCCGCACGATTACCATGCAAACTATCGAACGCACCCGCTTTGATGAGACTCGCCACCGCACGCTTGTTAACACTCGCATACATGGTCTTCTGCAGGAAATCAGCAAACCCCGTGTAAGCACCATCCCGAGTGCGATGCTCTAGAATCCCATCCACCACGTTATGTCCCACGTTCCGCACGGCACTCAACCCGACACGAATCGTACTCCCATCCACTGGAGTGTAGTGGGCTCCCGACTCGTTCACATCGGGCGGCAGCACGCTAATGCCCATGCGTCGGCACTCGTTGAGGTAGAGTGCTGTTTTGTCCTTGTCGGATTCCACACTGGTCAACAGGGCCGCCATGTACTCCGAGGGATAGTTGGCTTTCAGGTAGGCCGTTTGATAACTGATCATGCCGTAACTCGCGGCATGTCCGAGGTTAAAGGAATATGAGCTCGACCCTCTAATGCCCTCGATTAGGACCGCGGAGGCTTGTTGGGAGAACCCGTTATCCATCAAACCCTGCAGGAGTTTGCCCTCTTCTGCGGCCATCGCTGCTTCGTCCTTCTTGCCGATAGCGCGACGGAGGTTGTCGGCTTCCCCAAGCGTGAAGCCAGCCAAGTCCTGGGCAATACGAAGGATGCTCTCCTGGTAGATCATGAGGGAATATGTGGACCCTAGGATTGGTTCGAGAGCCTCTTCTAACTCTGGATGCATGGGCTTAACCGAAGCGCGCCCATTCTTCCTGTCGGCATAGTCGGTGTGCGCGTTGATTGACATGGGACCCGGTCTGTATAAGGCGAGAACCGCTGGAATATCATCGAATCTATCCGGGCGTAGAGACTTGAGTAGTTGCCGCATTGGCGGACTGTCCAGCTGAAAGACGCCAATAGTGTCGCCATGCTGTAAGAGCTCGTAAGTCTTCTGATCGTCTAGCGGCAGTTTGTTGACGTCCAACTCGACATCGTGCAGTCTCTTTATGTGGTTGAGCGCGTCCGTAAGAATCGTAAGATTTCTTAGTCCCAGGAAGTCCATCTTGAGGAGCCCCAGAGTTTCGCAAGTCTTCTGCTCGAATGCCGAAATGATTTGCCCGTCGGACTCTCGTTTGATAAGGGGAATGTGTTCCACGAGGGGCTCCCCGCCGATCAGAACCCCGGCGGCGTGGACGCCGCTCTGCCGAATCACGCCTTCGAGTCCCACCGCTACATCCATAACCTCCTTCGTTTCTGGGTCAGAGGCGATCAGCTGACGCAGCTCCTCAGCCTCTTGATAGCGTTCATGATCTGGGTCGAACACGCCCGCTAGGGGCATGTCGCGTCCGACGATAGGTGCGGGGTAGAGCTTAGTGATCTGGTCACCAAGAGAATACGGTTTACTCAGGATGCGTGCGGCATCCTTGATGGCGGCCTTCGCCTTGACCCGCCCAAAAGTCACCAACTGTGATACGTGGTCAGCGCCGTACTTCTCCGTTACATATTCGATGACTTCGCCGCGACGAGTATCGTCAAAGTCGATGTCAATGTCAGGCATAGACACGCGTTCAGGATTGAGAAAACGCTCAAAGATGAGCTTATGTTCGATGGGATCAATCTGGGTAATTTCTAAGGCGTAGGATACCAGCGCCCCCGCGGCGCTCCCCCTCCCAGGTCCGATCATGATCCCTTTGTTGCGCGCGGCAGTGAGAAAGTCCTGTACTACGAGGAAGTAGCCGGAATACCTCATCTTGTGGATAACGCCGATTTCATACGCGGCTCGATCAAGATATTCTTGCGAAACCCCGTTGGGGAATCGTCTCTCGAGCCCGCGGTAGACTTCCTTCTCAAACCAGCTATCTTCTGTCTCTCCCTCGGGAACGGGGAAGCGAGGCACGAGGTCAGCGCCCTCGTTGAAGGAGACATCGCAGCGCTCGGCAATCCACAGAGTGTTATCGCAGGCATCCTCGTGGTTACTGAACAGCAGCCGCATTTCGTCGGCAGACTTCAGGTAGTAGCCATCTCCGTCGAACTGGAAGCGATTAGGGTCGGAGAGTTTGGCCCCACTCTGAACACAAAGCATATGTGAATGCGCGGCCGCTTGGTCTTGTCTCGCATAGTGCGCATCATTGGTGGCCAGAAGGGGCAGGTTTATTTCTTTGGCGAGTCGGAGAAGGTCCTGGCGTACTCGCGTTTCGATGCTCAAGCCGTGGTCCATGAGTTCGACGAATAGGTTGTCGCGACCGAAAATGTCGAGGAGGTCCCCAGCGGCGGCTTTTGCGTTGTCATATTCGTCGAGTCGGAGCCACGTTTGAACTTCGCCGCTGGGGCATCCCGTGCTAGCGATGATCCCCTCGTTCCACTCCGCCAGAAGTTCTTTGTCGCAGTTGTGCATAGCAAAATCGGAGACGTACGAATGGTCTTCTTCGACCTCGATATTGTAGACCCAACCCGAGTAGCTTCTCTTGAGCACTTCCTTAATCGGCTTATATACGTACTCTTTATCAAGAGCGGTATGGCGATGTATGAAGCTGTTCTCCATGCCCGGCCGTGTGACATAAGTTAGATATGCTTGATTGTGCGTTTCGCGCTTCCGCTTGACCAAATATGTGTTAGCGAAGTCTCCATATAGGGATGCCGCTAGCGTGCGCATTTGCCAGTTGAGGCTCTCTGATGTCTGCTCAAGCTTGACGTGCTTTTCTGTGCCAGAACTGCCGTCTCCCGCTAAGACTCCGTAATATCCTTCTTCGTGGAAATTGCGAGGCGAATCAAAGATGAAGTCTGGAAAGTGTTTATTTCTTGCCCCTTTTCCGCAAAGAGTTTCGAGTAAGCTGCTCAATAGGCTACTATTGACTACAACCTCGATGCCATGGTAGTCTCGCCTGTTGGGCTTCTTGGTGTAAGCCTTCAACCCAAAGAGTTTATCGACGATCTGGATTAGTCGATTGATATATTCGGTTTCATCCTCATGCAGATAGAAATGAACGCTTTGCCCCCTACTTGCATTTCCTTCGCTAATGAACATGCCAATAAGAAACCCAAAATCAGTATCCAATTCTATAGTTGTGGGAAACTGTTTATAGTGATGAGTGGCCCCGCTTCTAGAACGAAGGACCTCCTTCCGCCAGTTCGTACCTCTTTCTTCGTCTACATGCACCTGCCAATCGTGAACATAATCCGCCACTTGGATACTTTCGATGGGGTTCTCCCGCCCAACACGCGGCAAACAGACCCAGCTATTCCAATTGCTCGCCTTTTCGGTCGCTTGCGGCCTGCCTCCGATTACGTCTTTTGCTTCTACCCAACTCGTCTCCCCCGCTTGGTTCCTAATCAGAATGGGATGTTCGTCTGTAACCCAAGTCACTCTGGTGTAGCTTGCAGCGAGCTTTACTCCATAGATTTCACCCTTATACCTTCTTTTCATTCTCTTCGTAACTTTGCGGAAACGGCCTCTATGGGTAAGTACGAGATCTCCAACTTCCACGTCCTCGATATGCTTTACCCCTTGTCTGGTTATGATCTCCTGCCCTGGCAATAGGCAGCGAGGTTTGCGATAGAAGCCCGACATGTATGCTTCGGACGAAATCTTGAATAGGTTATGTCGACCCGCGTTGTTCTCAGCGAGGAGAGTGATGTGATGGAAAGCTCCGCCACCGGAGACGTCATCGTCTCCACCGCCAGCCCACTGGATCTTCTTCTTATCCTTCCGGCTGGTGCTCCCGGGGGCCATGTATGCTTCAATTCCGACAATTCCCCTGACCCCGTGCTTCTTGCCCATTTTGTAGGTGTCGTAGGCAGCGTGCATGTTGCCGTGGTCGGTGATGGCGAGTGCGGGCATCCCTAGTTCAGCGGCTCGTTGGAATAGCACGTCGACGTCTGACAGCCCGTCCAACATGCTGTAGGCGCTATGGGTGTGGAGGTGCACAAACTGCTTATTGCTCATCGCGAATGCGGCTCCTTTGCTCCCCAAAACCATCGGCGTCTCGTGATTTCGGAATCCGACGGTGCGTGTGAATTCCCGGGGTTCGTCTAGATTGCCGTTGGACGGTTAGGTTTTCCTGTCGTTCGCTTTCCCCCGCGCTTATGCCCATTTCCCACGTAGCTATCGCAGAGTGCGCGAGCGTCAGCTGGCTGTCTCAGAGTGCGCTGAGTGTCTTCGCCGGAAAGGCGTGCAATCCTGCTCTTTGAGAGGCTGAGCCTGAATGGGGTGGGGGTCCCTTTGGTTCGTTTTGTGAGGATGCGCACCAAATCGTTGATCGACTCTATTTCCTCTCCCACGGGATCGATGTACCACTGCTCCTTCGTGCCGGGTACCATCTGGAATCCTCTCACCCCACTATTGAGGGCGCGCTTGATGAGCCTTTCTACCTGAAGAATGTCAGCCCCAACGCCCACCCAAAGCTCTAGTGTTGTATTTGCGAAGTTTCGATGACAAGCAATGCGGGCTTTCGGAGTACTCGAAATGCCGATCTTCATGATCTTTTCACCTCTAATGAGGTACAGGAATCCGGGTTCGCCGGTCTTGAACCCAATCTTGTTTGGATTGCAGCGCCTGCAGGCTGGGTATCCCGCCTGAATGTCAATCCATTTTACGGATAGCTCGCGTGAGCATGTGGTGCATGTTCCGTGCCAGTCGAGCGTAGCTTTGCCTGGGTACGGACCGTGAGGCTCGAAGCCGAGGGCGAGCATTTTGCCGAGTCGGATTGATTCGTCTGGGCTAGAACCGCTGCAAAAGGAGCACGCCGCGCCGCCGCCCTGAACTGCGTTGTAGAGTGGGTTTCCGTATCGCCCACACTTATGACAGACTCCAGCCCACGGCTTGACCGCTTTGCCTGGGTAGGGAACGGAGGGGAAGAAGTCCTGCGCCATCATCTTGCCGATGAGAATAGCGCTATCGACCTTGACTTTCGCGCAGTACTCGCATGGGCCGAACCCAATGTTGACGGTGCTATACCTGGGGGAACCGGGCTGTTTGCAGGTCTTGCACACGCCAGGCCACGGATGGCCCGCACCTGGGAATGGAATGCTGGGCTTGAAGTTTCGTGCTTCCATCACTGCCCGCGCCTTTTTGGGGTGCACCTTGCTTCCATTGCAGTAGGAGCACGCATATGTGAGATTTAGACGCTGAACGTCCCGGTATCGAGCGAAATCATGTTCCCCGCACTTCAGGCAGACCCCAGCCCATGGTTTAGCGACACCGGGGAAGGGATTGTCGCCAACGTCCCAGGATGCGCCCAACATCTTTCCGACTAGTATCGCTGAGTCGGTTCGCTTATTATTCGGTGAACAATATTTGCAGGGAGACCTACCCAGTTTGACCTCACTGTGGGTAGGTTTTCCTGGTTGACCGCAGGTGAGGCAATAGCCGGGCCAGGGGTTTCGTGTGAGGGGGTAAGGTGTGGTTGGTTCGAAGTTGTGGTCTCGCATGAATTGTCTGGCGTCTTCTTCGGTCAGTTTGGGTGGCATACCTTGCTCCGGATGTTCGCGTTCTGTTTGTGCGTATCCGGTGCTTATCGGCGTGGGCGAGGGTTCGTTTCTTGCGTAGAGGGCTACTGGAGGTGTACCCCCCGGGTGTCCCGTGAGGGACTCTGGGGTATCCCCGGAAATCCCTGGTCCCCCATCGGCGCACCAGGGGCGCCTGTCACGCGCGGGAATATTTCATGCGAGCCGGGCACCATGAGGAGCACGGAGGGAAGCCCCTGGGGCTGGGCAGGCTGGGCAGGGTGGGGCATCGTGGGGAATAGAGGGCGGCAAGGGGAAACCGGGCACCCGCTGGCTGCCGTCCCCGGTCTTGTAGGTTCACGGGCTCGAACCGTTGCCGATAATCGAGATAGTCGACTAGACTGGGCAGCTGGCTTTTGGGAGGTGGTTGAGGTGACTACTTCCGACAAGCGTTCAGCGCGAGAGCGTGCCGAAACAGATCTCGTCCAAGCGCACATTCGAAGCGAAATATGTCGGCAGCATGCTGGGGACGCGACGACAACACGTATTGCGACTGAGTTGGGTGTTTCGCAGAGGCAGGTGGAGCGTGTGTTGCGTGCTGACAGTGCGCGCGCCGGGCGATCTGCGCGTCAATCACCGTTGGATATCGCGCGGCTTTATGCTCGTGGGCTTCTCTCCAGACGCGAAGCCGTCGACGCGTTAGTCGTCTTCGACTATCAGGATGTGCCGCCCCCAATGAGCGAGGCGATCGACATGATGCCTCACACGGATAGTGCTGACCTCGTGGCTGCTTTCATGCGGGGACTGTTGGACGCGGGGATGTATGAGGAGATTCTCGACTCGCGGACAAATCGCACTGACGCATTGTGTGAAGATCAAGCGGATACCGAGGCGCCCCTATCACGCTGATAGCGGATGGACTGGTCGAGGTGGGCGAGGTTCTCTTTGGCGCGATTCCTCGACACTAGTGGCTTTGGTGTGGAGGATTTCCGCCGCTCAGTGGGTTTCTCGACGCTGTGGTGTGCCCCTGTGGGTTTCCGCGGTTGACCCGAGTGAGATAGGGGGCGTATAGTGGTGGGTATGAGCGATCGCAATCAAACAGCCAAGCCCATGGCGAACGTGGGTGGCCCCGTGGCGGACCCACAGTCCGCCGCGGATTTGGGGTTCCTGGGTGAGTTGGGGTTTGGGAAAGCGGTTGCGGTTTCCGTGGTGCTCGCGGGAGACAAGGGCTCCAAGGGCTCACAGGGCGCGCCGGGGGCCCCGGGGGCTCGCATGGCTCCCCCGGCCACCCCCGGAGTGTACGTGTTGTGGGAGCGCAGTACGGGCGATCTTGTGTATGCGGGGTTGGCGGGGGTGCGGTGGTCTGCTGGTTCGGCGAAAACGTCGAGCACGTTGGCGCGCCGGTTGGGGGACCATTTGGCGGCCCGGCGAGCCGACGTGTTAACCAGCTACTTGTTCGAGCGTTTCGTGTGCAGGAACTTTGACCCCGCGTGGCCCGCCTTGTTTGTGTCGGGCAAACTATCGATCCGGGATTTGGTGGTGGAGTTTTTGGAGCGGGACGTGTCGATAGCGTGGGTGTCGACACCGGACTATGCGACGGCGAAACGGGTAGAGGATCTGGTGCGTGGCGGTATGTTGGGTATCACGCCTGTGGTGAACCCATTGTGAGGAGAGTGTGCTTTTGGGCTGTTGACCAATAGGGTGCGCCGGGAATGCAAGGCAGACCAGGTTCCCGGGTTCTCCGGTGCGCTGGGTGGGGGCGAGCCAGCTACGAAGGATGTTCGCTGTCAACAACGGTGAGAGCGCCGGATATGTGAACAACGATGCCCTACCGATGGGAGCATTCTGGCGCGAAAAGCAAAGGCGGGGACAGTCTCGCTGCCCTACCGCAGGCGCAGGTCAACTATTCTTCGCTTCCAAGAAGCCAGCAAACATGATGTCACCGCGCCCATTCCACTGCGCCCCGCAACTGATATTGGAGCATTCAATAGTCACGTCTCCCCGTTGATCGGCCAATCCCCAGATCGGGGAATCACAGTTCGGGCAAGTCAGCGTCGAAGGGGTCTTCACTGTGCATCAGCTCTCTCAGCTTGGGCTTGTCTTTTCCTGGAGTGTCGGAAACAAGAATTTCCCACAGCTCCGTGTTGTAGATGACCGTAGGGTCAGCTTCCATCGGCCTACTCGTCTCTGTCACCTTTTGCGGTGCTATTCTTGGTCTTCTGGGGAGGGTGGTGTGGCGAGGGCGGACATGTGCCACAAGCATAGGGCAGTTCCTTGATATAGCGTCTCGGCTTCCCGTGGATTGTACTCGAGATAACACGATGCGCAGTAGAATCTCATGAGCGTATTCCTCCTCTTCGCGCCTTCTCCGGCCGCATACATACACTATACCATGCTGTGCGGCAGCGTGTCAAGCTTGTGTCGTGCGGCAGCCCGGCGTTAGTTCGGGCACACCACGTTTCCCGCGAGATTCATTTGTCGAGCTGTTGCCCCAGCCTGACTGATATCCACGGAGTGACCAAATAGCCCAGCCCCGGAGGTTTCGTGAATCGTCGGCTCGCTCTTATTGTTGGACTCATTGCCCTCGTTGTGATTGCGCTCGTTGTTGTGGTGAATCAGCGCGAGACACCCGTGGTCCCGCGTGCTGCGCAACCGCAGGGAACAGTGTTGTTGATCCCTGGGTATGGGGGCGCGGTGGAGAGTCTTCAACCGTTGTCGACGGCGTTGGAACGGGCTGGTATCACCACCCAAATTGTTCCTATTGGCGATGGTGAGGGCGATCTCGCGGCTTATGCAACGGAGGTGGAAGAGTATGCGCGTGGTCTCGTGAACTCGGGCCAGCCTGCCCCGGATCTCATCGGGTTTTCGGCGGGTGGCGTGATTGCTCGGATCGCCGCCACTCGAGACCCGGAGTTGTACCGCAAGGTTATTTCCTTGGGTTCACCCCACCAGGGGACGAGCACCGCCAACTTGGGTGATTTGGTGGGTCAGTGTCCTCTGGCGTGTCAGCAGATGCGTCCGGATTCTGAACTGCTGGCGGAACTGTCGGATCCGAAGTATGTGAACGATTGGTTGTCGGTGTGGTCGGAGACGGATGCGACGATTCGGCCGACGAGCTCGAGTGAGCTTCCTATTCCGAACAACTATCGGTTGCAGGAGTTTTGTTCTGGGCCGGTGGAGCATGGGTCGCTTCCGGGGGATGTTCGCGTGGGAGCGGTTATCGTCGCGTTCCTCAAGGGTGCGCCCCTGCCGACCGGGTGCCCCACAGTGTTGTAGGCGATATTGCGGCTTATCTCGTGAGTTGTTATGTTCCTGCTTGTTGGTCTGTTCCTCATTCCCAGCGCCCGTTGGCGAACTTGCGAGCGGGGATGCTCCAACCGTGGGTGCTGCTGACCGTGCCGCGCTGTTCGTTGTGAGTGATGGTGTGGGTGGGGTCGGTGAGTTGGGCGCGACGGTTGGTTTGTTGGGCGGCGTGGTTTTCGGCGGTGGCTTGTTCGGCGAGTTGTTGGGCGAGCCGGGCGCGCACCTTTTTGCGGTTGTGTGCTTGGGATCGGCCGCGTTCGGTGGCGACGGTGATCCCTGTGGGCGTGTGAACCACTCGCACGGCGGTGGACACTTTGTTGCGATGTTGGCCGCCTTTTCCAGTGCCCCGATAGAATTCTTCCCGGAGTGTGGTTTCGTCGAGGACGGGTTCACCGGGGAGAACCGTGTCGGCAAGGAGCACTATGGTGACGGTGGTGGTATGTCGTTTTCGACTACCAGCGGGGACGTGTTGGAGTCGATGAAGCCCGCAATAGTGTCGCCAACTATTGTCGTCGCCGACGTCGACTATCCAGGTTCGTGCGCCTGGGCTGGTGGGGGCGGCTCTTCAGCGTCGGCCAGTGCGGCGAGCCCGACGCTCGAACGCATCCATCAGCTGGTGGGCGAACGAGACAGCGTCGTCGCCGCCTTGTGCGGGGCGGAACTCGAGTTTCATGACCCCTCCTCCTGTTGCTATGATAATGTGTCTCTCGGTGGCTATCGGCGTGGTTCAGCGTTGCGCAAGTCAGGTTGCGAGAAAATCTAACTGTTCCTGCCATGATATGGGCAGTGTCCTTTTCTTCGGCACGGTGTGCCTTTCGTGGTCCGACGGCCACAACCGGGAGATGAGTTGCCTGCCGGGCGGGTGGGGCTGGTTGCGATAGGTGATGGCGGGGAGGCTGGTGGGGCTGTCTGCGCGAAACCATACAGTGTGGCGCGGTGAAGGATCTGGTTGGAACGCAGAATAGCAGCGGCTGTGTTCGTGAGCCTTGCGTGCTCCACCGCTGCCTTCCAGTTGGTGTCGATGGAGTGGCGAATCTGGTCGATGATGCTGCGGGCTTCACTGGTGGTGAGGTCGTATATCGGTGCCGCTGCGAGCGCGGTCGCGAAGTTGCTGGTGCGGTTCCCGTTGCGGTCGAGCGCGATTGCTTGCTTCGCTGTGTCTCCGGTGCGTGCGCCGGGGGTGAGATCGTATGCGGGGGTGAGAGTGAGATGCTGACCGTTCCAGAAGGCGGCGTGGTTGCGAGCGTGGTCGTCGTGATTGCTGATGGCGATGTTGAACACGATTCGAGTGAATAGTTCCCGACCCACTGAGTCGGGGTTGTCCGCATACTGGCGCAGCACATCGAGGATTGCTGGGTATGAGGTGTATCTGCCCGCGAGTTCGTCGAGACCGACCATTGTCAGAGCGGAAACCACGTGCCGCCGCTGATGGGGGCCGCGGTCGAAGCGCTTCACCAAGAGTACGTCGCGTTGCAGTGAAGTAGTGATATTGCTCGCGGGTACGTTTACCCCGGCTGCACGGGCAAGATAGAGGCAAGCGGCTTCAGCATTGACTGCGGGTATGGTTCGGTCGGACGAGGTGGATAGCTTCGCAATCCATTGTTCGCTCCCCTGCTGGATGAGGACTTTTGGGCGGGCCCCTCCGATAGTGGTGCCGTCTACGAGCGCTGCCTCCATCTTTGCTGGAAGTGTTTCCCCGGCTTCGATCATGGATGCGGCTTGATGCAATTCGTCTAACGAGGCCGTGTCTGCCCGAGGCGTGTAGCTGTTGGGTGAGGATTGAAAGTCGAGAGCGCCGAATCGGTTGGATCCGGAGCTCAGCATGTAGTCGAGTTCGTTGAGGCTGTTCGGCGGGATTCCACGTTCGTGTTCGATAATGCGGCGACCCCATGCGTCTGGACTTCCGTCACGAAGGCATCCAGCTAAGGTGAGTCCCGGCAGAGGTTCGATAACTCCACGCCGCAGTGGAAGCTCGTGGCCAAGGGTTATTGCCTCCGACCGGTCGAGATAGGATCGTCCGTAGGTGAAGGTGAACCTGTCACCGGATGTACGCACCACGCCAGCCACCACAGGTGTGTCGTGGTGCGGCAACCATGTCCACACGAAAACCTCAGAAATCGTCATCGGGTTCCCCACCTGCGGGCGGCTGGTAGACGCGGGTAGGGAGGAGGGCGAGGTGTTCTTCCCCGCGTAGTCGCAAGCGTGCGAGTTCGACGGGGTCTGTGAGTCCAAACAGTGGAACCCCACACAGTGTTGCTGCGTTGAGGACGGTGCCGATGGCGGTTCCGGGCGCACCCGCTTCGACGGCAAGGATGGTACGGGGAGTGACGCCTACGCGAGCAGCAAGGTTCGCGGCAGTCCACCCGCGATGGTGGCGCGCTGTCCGGATCTGCTGGCCTAGCACTTTGGCGGCGTCCTCTGCCGCGGGCATCGAAGAGATTGGTCGCTTTGGCATACTATCCTCGCTCTCCCATGCAATAAACCGCACCTATCGGTGGTTTAGGCATATTCTATCACACCTACCTCCCTATCGGCGCCCGACTCTTCGGGCTGTCAACACGAGTAGACGCTGATGATCCAGAGCACATCTGGTAACTGACATTGCTAACGGCGTCAGCACCCCTTCGTTGGCTATCGACCACCCCCTCCGGTTGTGTGCACCGCCTTGTCAGGATGTTGTCGTTCCCAACGCTTAGTGTTCGAAATCTCCATGTCTGTTTCCTCAAGGAGGTATCGGCGGCCGACGCTTCGAGACGCTGACACTCTGCCAGGCTGGTCTTCCTTTCGTGGTCGGCACCGCTGGACACTCTCCCACCCGGTAGTGTATAGTGGGGGTAGCGGGGCACTTCTGGTCCCCATGTGGCAGCAAGCCCTGTGAGGAGTTGGTTCGCGTGAGCGCAGCGAGCGGATACTATTATCGTCTTGCGGATGCGCCTCACGCTGCTCCGGGACACAATTGTTTGGTGACATTGTTGCCGGATGGTTCGTGGCTCGCCTGGTGCCCCAAACACGAGTGGGAAGAGAGCACAAACTCTTTCGAGTCGGCACTCATCCAACGTGCCAACCATTTTGCGGCCACCGCCATCCCCTCGTGACAGTCGCGTTCCCGTGGCGGAGATTGTTGGTTCGCCGATAGGTTTTCTCGACAGCGTATTGGCTGTTAACCTTGGGCTCCAACTGGATACCCAAGGGAGCACAGGGGAGCCATGGGTTGCCTCGGCGTGGGCCGCGGAAACGAAGTAAGAGGAGAGTGTCGTGAGCTTGTGGTTTTCATCTGACCAGCATTTTGGGCACGCGAACATTCTCCGGTATGCGAACCGGCCGTTTGTTGACGTGCAGGAGATGGATGAGATTCTGGTTGCTTGGCACAACGAGCGGGTGGGACCCGAAGACCACGTGTGGTGGCTGGGCGATCTAGCTTTGGGCGATATTGATCGTTCGTTGCGCATGGCGGGGCGTTGTATGGGGCGCAAAACTCTCGTTGTGGGGAACCATGATCGCATGTTTTCCGGGTCACCCGAGAAGCGCGCCATGTGGGAACAGCGGTATCGCGCGGAGGCGAATATTGAGAACCTGGTTTTCGGGCATACCCGGATACCGCTCACCCCCGAGGTGACCGTGCTCGCGTGCCACTTCCCGTTCGCGGGAGACTCGCAAAAGGATGTGGAAAGGTTCCGCCCTCATCGACCCGTTGGCGATGAGAGCACGTGGCTGTTGTGTGGCCACATTCACCAACACTGGCGGCAGCAAGGGCGGCAAATCAACGTGGGTGTAGATGCGTGGGGCGGGAAACCCGTGCACGCGAGCGAGATTCTCGAGTTGATAGCAGCAGGACCCAGGGAGCTCCCACCCCTCGATTGGTGATCGCGGGTGATTCTTGCCTATGGTGTGCGCTTCGTTTGCCCCTGGTTCGCCGGAATGGCGCTCCTCGGGTTATCCCCAGAGAATGTTGCGGTTGAGACGCTTCGCTTCAGTGGCGAGGTCGGCGATCTGTGCCAAACGGCCGCGTAGGTAGTCGGCATCCACGCCGAAGTCGATGAAGGTGGCTCGTCCGGTTCCCGGGCCTCCCGCCACTGAAGTGGGAAGCACATTCTCCTCCTGGCTGCTCACCAGTGCCACTTGAGCGGCCGCGAGGAGAGTGTCCGCGTCGATGGAGCCGCAACCGTTGCCGTCCTCGTCGAACGCTTCGAGGCCCATCGCTTGGAAAACAAGGTGAGCATTCCGGTTGCTCATGTTAACCGACTCGTCAACATCCAGCTCCGCCCGGAAACTGATGCCGTACATGAGGCAGCACTCGCACGAATCCAGGTGGGCGATCGTGGCGAGGCTCGCTTCGTCACGCGTGCCAAACACGCCGAGAGTGCGCTGCTCCTCGAAGCAGTAGGCGATCGTGCGACCGGTGGCGTTCCATTCGATGCTCACGTCGATGCTCATATCCCCACTATAGCAGGGACTCGCCTAATAGGCAACTCTGGCGGAAACCACGGCATATCGTTCCTAACACAACAACTTGGACCCGCCGGAATGTGGGTTTCGCCGATAACGGGGAGCGGGAACGCGATGATGGGAGTGCGGCGATGAGGTCCTATTCTGAGTGTGGCGTGTGTGCGAGCGTGGGCGAGTTGCTGTGCCCCCCGTGCCCCGCGTGGTCACGCGATGCCCTCGCTTCCTTCCCCACAATCTGGGTGGGTGGCGGCCGTCAGCCCATATCCACAGGAGCCGGGTTCGGGTTTGTGATTTCTTGCGACGAGGGCGTTGCTGAACACAACCCGCCCCCATCCGGTGTGGAACATATGCTCGTTCTTTTCGAGGACGCTGAAGCGCCGCCCGCCGACCTTCTGGACGCTGCTGCGATTGCCCTCGAAAGGTCGTGGGAGACTCAAACCCCCGCGTTGGTTCGCTGTTACGAGGGGTTGAATCGTGCGCCCTTAGTTATCGCGTGGTGGCTATCGAGATACCGAGGGGTGTCGGCGTCCCAGGCGGTGGATGAACTGGTGATGTTACGTTCTCGTCCCGGTTGGTATCCACTGTCGAATGAGTCGTTTACGCGCCTACTCGAGGCGTAGAACCTGACACCCGACCATCCCTCAGATGGCGAGATTCCCATTGTCGCGGAAGGCTCGACGGCCGGTTTCCCAGTCCGTGATGTTGTGGGATTCCATATAGGTCTCGACTTTGTCGGCGTGGGTGCCACACAAACCGTCATACCCCTCACCGTCACTGACGAGTTCGCCACACCAATCACACTCGTCGTTGGAATCTCCCTCAACGTACACCCATGCGGAAACCCACGCGCCGTCTTCTCCCATGGAGACGAACGCTTCGGAATCCACTTCGAGGACATCGCTGGCGTGAATGTCGTAGGCGGCGGCCACAATATTGCGCTCTCTCTCGCTCTGTGACTGTGCGGCGACCATGGCGATCTCGGGTAGGGTGATGCCGCTCGCGAGGAGGTCTCGAATCGTGTTCTCTTGCCACTGGTTCATACCCCTAGTATACCAGGTTGGCTTGTTCTAAGCAACCTGACCTGGGAAGGTCACTACGTCCCAGTGTGGGTGATATGGGAATCTCAAAACACTGTACGGGCCTCGGGACGTCGGACAAGTGCGTCTTTTCTCCCCCTACCTTCAGTGGCCGTAGATGAGGACGGAGAGAGTTTTTGCTTCGTCGCTCACGTGTTCGTTCTTGAGAGCGGCTTTCCTTACGAGGGAACTCCCGTCGCTGGCCACCTGGTCAGCGTATTCGCCTGAACAGTGTTTGGCGACAGCGTGACGAGCCAGCCCGCCCGTGGCGATAGCGCGTTCGAGGAGTTGGGGATTCCGGTTTCCTCGTTTAATGAGGGCCGCGATAACGCTGGAGGAGGATTCGCGTTTGGCCATATTGTCGGCAATCGTGGGGTCGACAGCCGGGTTATTCACCAAAGCCCTGCGCACCATAGAGCTGGAGTCCGTGGCGAGTCGAAGTTGGGTAGCGCGGGGGAGGTTGGGGTTGGCGGCCACACTCTCGCGAGCGCGTGTTGAACTGTGCTGGGCGGCGTTCGCTGCCAGTCGCTGGGGTGGGCATTTGGAGTGCTGAAGCGTTTTCCAGCGGACAGCGGGAATGCCGGTGAGAACATGATCGGGTTTGAAGCCCCAGACTGCTTCCACCACTTGTTCTCCCGCGTTCGGGTTGTCGAGAGCGGGCAGCCACGCGATAGCATTGCCCTCGTCCGTCGCGGTACCGAGAAGAAGAATAAGCTCCTTCTCCCCCAAGAGAGGGTGCGTGAGTGCCTTCTTGAGCGCGTTCTCGAAATGGTGGTGGCGGATACGGAGTAATGCTGTGGCCGTGTTATGGATGTGGTCTCGTGTCGCGCGCTTACTGCGAAGGATACTCAGAGCGGTTGCTTTCCCCCGGTGGAGGGCGGCGTCCCGTTGCTGCCTTCCCACCTGATCTCTATACGCAACCCAGGTGGTCCCGCGATTCTGGGCAAGAGCCTCCAGGCTCCGCACCTTCTCGTCTAAAACAGTCACCAGCGCTCCTCCCACGGGCTATAGGTACAGTGTACCGTAGTATGAGGGCGTGCCGCAAGTGGGCGCCGAATACACTGTACGGGCACCAACGTCTCTTTGGCTGCTTCAGTGTGCGCGGTAGGAGAGTGCTTGTGAGCGTGCTGCTTGCTCTTGTTTTGCGCGGCATTCCCCGCGTCGACTTTCGGCAACGGCGATGACGTGTTGGCGGGCGAGGCTGGCTCGCGCGGCAGCGGTCACACTGTTGGGGTAGCGCGGATTCGTGCTGATCTCGATGAGCATGGGCGTGGGCGCGTGATGATTCCGGGCGATACTGGCATCCACCACCACGTCCTCAATGTCATGAGCGAAGTGGAACAGTCCCTCGGGGGTTGTGGAGTCTGCCTCCTCGACCATTTCACAAAGTTCGCTCAAATTTGCGTGATACCAGGGGGCTAGGTGCACGGTCTGTGTTTCGGATGCTTGCGCGGTGCTGGTGGTGAGCGCTGGTTGTGCGCTTTCAGAGCGCTTCTTGGCGAAGAGGCGTGACCACAAACTTGGTTTGCTGGGTGTCCCACTGTGGGCGGTGGGAGCCGTGGGCGGGGTGTGAACAACAGGCGCAAACTGGGCGACCCGTTTGGGTTGGAATCCTTTGACGCCCGCAATAGCGTTTTCACCACTAGGCATGATATAGCCTCCCTGTTTGGTCTCACTCGGACGATGGTGTTCTAACCGTCGTGTTGTGAGGTGGCTCACTTTCTGTCGTTAGCAGTTGGGAACCCACGCATGATCGTCGCGAGCGTTGGTGTCGCGCGCGAGGGTGGCGAGAATGTGGTGGCTCTCGCGGGACTCGGGTTGGCGCATGGGGAATCCCGTTCGGGGGTCCGGGTCGCAGGTGCTTTCGTTAAACAGGTTCATACGCGTACTATACCCGTGCCCTCCGACGAGTAAACTTTTGGGGAACCGTGGGGGACGCCGATGTGGGTGCGCATGGATATTTCTGTGCGCATGTTCTTGGAAGCCGTCTACCTGCGGGGGGATCAGGTTCGTTCTCCCGACGGGGTGGACCCTCGTTCCCTCCACGCTCTCTTGTGCCGCGCTGACGGTGAGTGGTGGAGTGGGTTGCGGGCGGAGCGCGATCCCGACGCTGCGAGCGAGCGGGTGTGGGCGATTGCGGAGCGGCGGTTTCGTGATCCCGTGTTGCGGGAGACCACGTTGGAGGATTTGCGCGGGTTCCTCGCGCGGTTGGCGGCGAAACCGAATGGGAAGCTGATGCGGAAGCCCGCTCCCAGCGATCTGAACTACGCGGGTGTGGTGGGGTTTGCTCTCTTATCTTTGATCGCGGAAACGCGTGGGGTGGAGCCGGAAACACTGTTGGCGGGAATCCTCGAACGGGTGGCGACCCTACCGGGGCGCAAGGGCCACCGGGTCGAGCTCTTATCTGCGGGAGAGATCGCGCCGTAGTCTCGCCCACACTTGGGGAGGTCTATCCTGCTCTCGGGACACCGCGAAAACACTGTACAGCGCTTTCTGAAATGCCCGTACAGTGTTTCTGGCATTGTTCTGATGCTCGCCGGTTACTTAGGCTGAGAAAGTAAGGGAAGCCCGCACCTAAATGTCTTCTTGGCGCATTGCGGGGAGGTTCACCTGCTTGCGGCGAGTTGGGGTGAGCGTGGGGTGGGATGTTTGAGCTTCCATTGCTGGGCGTGGTGGAGGCAGGACGCTTCCGTTTGAGTGTTGTGCCATTCGCCGTCCACTTTGATGAGGAGTGTGCTTTCGAGGGCATACACATCGTCGTCACGCGGGTCGGGTGGCTGGATGCGAACCCATGCGCGTTCGCGGCGACCGTTCTTCGTGGGGCGGGTGCCGCGCCAGGTGACGGTGCCGACGATTCCCCGGTTGCGTGAGTTGTGGTGTTTGACTTGGACGAGGCTTCCGAGTGTGGGGATTGCTTTGCGTCGCGCAGCGTCATCGCGCAGGAACTGCTGTTTCGCTTGTTCGAAGGATTCGAGTGGGTTGGCGCGCGCGAGCGTGTTGGTGGGCGTGGCTTGTGGTTTGGGTGTGGGTCGGGGGGAGCGTTTCTGCCAACCCTGTTGACCGGGTTTCGGGTGGTTGTTCGACATTGGTTTCCTTGTGCGCGTGTGTTGTTCTTGAGTTTGTTCTAACGGGTGGGAACACGAATGGCAGCCCCCATACCCACATTCCTATCGGGGTTTTTCGCGTGGTTCCCGCTCTCGTTTGACTCCGCTATCCTCTTGTTGCTTCACCCCATTTATCGGCGTGAGCGGGCGCTTTTGAGCGTAATGGCGGCATGTTTCTCGGGGTACTGACAAGGCTGAGTATGCGCGCGCGTGTTGCTAATGAAATGTTGTGTCGGGGGTTTCTGTTGTACTGGTTTCAGCGACCAGGCAACGCGGTTCTCGAAAGAGTCTCGAAGATTCTCGAAAGAAGTTTGTTGGATAGGGTTGCTATGCCCCACAGAGTCGTGTAAACTGGGGGTATCAGGTAGAGAACAAGCAGGGAGAGGAACCCTAAATGTCTACATTCACCGACACCACGGAGGCGTTGGGCGTGGCTATTGCTGCGAACCAGCCGGTTATCTTGTGGGGTGCCCCCGGTCAGGGTAAGACCTCGGCTATCCAGGCGATTGCCGACCAGCAGGGGCGATTGCTTCGCACGGTGCTCGCCTCCATTCGGGAGCCAAGCGATTTCGCGGGTTTGCCCGATATTGTGGACGGTCGCACTCGCTTGATCGCCCCGGATTGGGCTTACGATTTGGAGGAAGCCAAGAACGGCATCCTGTTCTTGGACGAGGTTTCGACGGCTCCCCTGGCAACCCAGGCGGCTCTCCTGCGGCCCGTGTGTGAGCGTGTGGTGGGCAACGTTCCGCTGCCGAAGGATACGGCGGTGGTCGCTGCGGCGAACCCCACGTCACAGGCTGCCGATGGGTGGGATTTGTCGATGCCTATGGCTAACCGTTTCACCCACTTGGATTGGCAGTTGCCAGCAACCGTGGTGCGCGATGGGTTCACCATCGGGTGGCCGGAAATCCAGATCCCCACGGCTGACGAGGCTGCGGTGGAGCGTGAGGTCCGACAGGCTCTCCTGTTGGTGGCCGCGTTCGTTGATGCTCGCCCTGATATGGCGACGCGCACCCCGGATGTGGTGACGGCTGACACTATGGCTTACCCGACCCCTCGCTCGTGGGAGGCCGCTGCGACCCTCTATGGTTTCGCTACTGCGGCTGGCGTGAGCGCGAATGCTCGCCGCTTGCTGATGGTGGGCACCGTGGGTCAGGGTGCCACGGGTGAGTTCCTGACTTACGTGAGTGAGTTGGACCTGCCGAACCCGGAGGAAGTTATGGCTGCCCCGGACAAGTGGGAGGTTCCCGCTCGCCGTGACCGCGTGTATGCGGTGGGCGCGAGTGTCCTGTCGGTTGTTCAGCAGGATTTGACCGAGAAGCGGTGGAAGATGGTGGGCGGCGTGGTCGCTCGTATCGCCACCGAGGGTCAGTCCGATGTGGCGGTGGCCCTGGGTCGCCGTTGGATTGCCATGCGCGAGAAGGACACTTGGCTGCCCGACCCCGCTACGCTGCGGGTGTTGGCTCCCACGTTCCGTGAAGCCAAAATCTTCTAATGTCCCGTTGCGGGCGAGGGTTCCTCTCTCCCCTCGCCCGCAACACCCCTCCCCCACGCGGGGAACGCTTTGGAGAGAGAAAATCGTTCGAGAATATTGTTGCCAACGTGTGAGAGCGTATGGTACACTCGGGGTATAGGAGAGGGAGAGACACATGAGCCACAAGAAGGCAACCGCCGACACCACCCCCATCCCGACCACGCCTGAGCGCGGTAGCGAGGAATACAAGGAGATGGTGAAACAGGCGAACCTGAAACTGTCTGCCGCGACCCTCATCGCTTTGGAAGCCCGCCCGTATGTGGGCGATGTGTTGTTCGCGATGAACCGCCATGCGGTTCCCGGTTTGGGCACTTTCGCTTCCGACACCCGGTTTAACATGTACTACGACCCGGCTGTCTGCCTCGCGTGGGATGTGGAACATGTCGCCAGCGTCATCCTCCACGAGAGCGACCACATGCTGTCGCTACACGGCGAGCGCACGAAAACCCTGGGTCAGCCGCGCTACGCGAAGATCGCCAATATCGCGGGTGATGCCATTATCAACACGAACCTCAAAGCGGAGGGCTTGGACCTCCCGATCAACGGCGTTTACATCGACACTCTCGTCAAGCAGGGTTTGGATGTGAACGTGAACATGAGCATGGAGCAGATTTACAAAATGCTCGTGGAGAAGGCTGAGGAATCCTGCACTTGCGGGCAGTCCTCACAGTCCGACTCCACCGATTCCGACCAGGGCGACCAGGGCGAGGGCGACTCCCCCAGCGACGCTCCCTGCACTTGCGACGACAACGCTGACCAGTCGGGCGACCAGTCCTCCGAGGGGCAGGGCGACGGCGACGATGCTCAGGACGACGCTTCCGAGGGTCAGGGCGGCTCTGAGAGCGATAACGCTCAGGACGACGGCTCTGGCGACGGTTCCGGTGAGGCTCAGGGCGAAGGCTCTGAGAGCGCGACAGGCGGCTCGGGCGCGGGAACAGACCCCAACTGCCCCCAGCACGGCGAGAAGCCGTCTGGCGGCTCCGGTGAGGCTCAGGGCGAAGGCTCTGGCGACGGTTCCGGCGCGGGACAAGCCCCCGGCACGGGACAGGACGGCGACGCTGACTGCCCGATCCACGGTCTACCCACCGAGGGTTGGGACTGCGGCAGCGGCTCTGACGGCATTCCCCGCGACTACGAGGTTGAGGGCGGTATTAACGAAGAACGTGCCGACGTTATCCGTCGCGGTGTCGCCCGACAGGTGCGTGAGCACAAGAAGTCACGCGGCACCGTCCCCTCATCGTGGGAGCGTTGGGCCGACGAAATCTTGGACCCGAAGGTCGATTGGCGCACCATGTTGGGAAGCATGGTTCGCCGGGAAATCGCAATCCTCCAAGGGGTGCGTGACTACACCTACTCGCGTCCCTCGCGTCGCCAGTCGAGTTTCCGTAAGCGTGGCAGCGGTATCGTGCTCCCCGCCATGCGGAAGCCCCCGCCGCCGAACGTGAGCATCGTTGTGGATACCAGCGGCAGCATGAGCGACACGATGCTCGGGTGGGCGTTGAGCGAAACCCAGGGCGTTCTCAAGACCTTGGGGTCCAGCGGTCGAAACGTGAGCGTTGTGTCTTGTGACGCGGCTGCGGGAACCTCCCAGCGGGTGCGCCAAGTATCCCAGGTGAACCTCTCGGGTGGCGGTGGAACCGATATGCGCGTGGGGATCAACGCCGCGCTGGAACAGCGTCCCGCTGCTGACGTAATCATCGTCTTGTCAGACGGCTACACCCCGTGGCCGGATGAGCCGACGAAGGTTCCCCTCATCATCGGCTTGACCTGCGGCGAGAGCGAAACCCAAACGCCTGACTGGGCGCGCGTAGTTCACATCTCCCGCGAGGACTCATAATCTTGGGAGCGGCGGTTTCTCTCTCCTTCCCGCCGCTCCCAACCGTTGCCCCGCCACCCCCCTCTCTCTCACCGGGTGGCGGGGCACACCCCTCTCCCCCTCCGCAAAGAATGTGGATATGGGGGCTGTCTTGGGGAGGATGTCCACAAATGTAGACACCAGAGTTGCCAACACCATCCCACTCAGGTACACTGGTGGTATGTCCCACCGTGGCGAGCCACGAGGAAGAGGAACACTGTGAGCACCGCAACCCCAAGCAAAACACAAACACCCGCCACGCGCGATATGGTGTCCCACCGCTCCCGCGTTCGCTCGCTCACCAAAAAGCTCGCCATCGCCTTCATTCTCCTCATCGTGGGGGAAACCATGATTCCCATGCCCCCCATCGCCTCCACTCTCCTCGTGTTCGCCTGCCTTTTCCTCACAATCGGAATCGTGGGGAGCCTGGTGGCGGGCACTATGAAACACGTTCTCCGCCGCTGAAAGGCAACCTGCGGCAACGCGGTCGGATTAGAGCTCCCGGGTGGTAAGAGTGTGGGTATGGGGGCTGTCTTCGTTGGTGGCGTCTTGTCCGGAGAATCTCCGGCATGAGCCGGGGAGGCGCCGATAACCACATCATGAAGCCATCGTCTCTTTTCCCGCTCTCCCCTGTCGTGGTTGCCCTAACCCTTGCAATGTTGCTCTCTGGCGCGGGAAACGAGCAACCCTATCCCACTGAGTTGCCAAGCGAACCCCCAGTGGAATCCCCGAACCCTACCCCCAGTGAGTCCCCATCTAACTCCGTTCCCGAACCCACAGAACCGTCTCCCAGCGGGTCGCCCAGCCCAAGTCTCACATCGTCTCCTACGAACTCGCCAAACCCCACTCCGACCAACCCTGATGACGTGAATCCGGGAACCCAACCCCCGGATATTGTGGTGATTCTGACCGATGATCAGCGCGCTGGCACTGAGCGCGCGATGCCCTACACGTGGGGCTTCTTCCACTCTCCCCGGGCCGTGCGATACCCCAACGCTCAAGTCCCCACCAACCTCTGTTGCCCCTCTCGAGCCTCCCTCCTCACCGGCAAATACTCTTCGGAAATGGGAGTGTGGGACAACCAGGGCAAATATGGCGGGTATCACGCTTACCGGAAAGTCGAGAGCGAGTCCCTGCCCGTCTGGCTGGATAGGGAAGGATATGTTACGGGACTCTTCGGGAAACTGGTTAACGGGTTCCCCGGCTCCTCTGGCGAACAATATGTTCCCCCCGGCTGGGACGTTTTCCACTCGTACAAACATCGCGCTGGATATTACGCGCCCGTGCGCGGCCTGCCGACAGGTGAGTACACTACCGACAGTCTGGGTAAGACCACCGCCCGCTTCATCGCTTCCGCCCCCACCGACGAACCTCTATTCGCCTACTACTCTCCCTACAGTCCTCACGCTCCTTATGATGCTGGCCCTTACACGGGTACCTCCTCGCGGGAAACTATTGCCCTTGCGAAACAATCTGGCGGTTATAGTCGAACCACGTTCAACCGAACGCCCAAACGGGCTCCCGCATGGATGCGTGGACTCCCCCGGGTTTCCCGCCACAAGACGGACAGCATGATTGCCAAAGTGACAGACGTGATGTTGGGTGTGGATGCGAACATACGTCGAATCGTGGAGTCTGTTGCCGCACATCGAGACATCGACAATACTCTCTTCATTTTTATGGGCGACAATGGGTACTCGTGGGGAGACTATGGGTTAGTGCGAAAACGGAACCCACAAGTGGTCGTGAACGAGGTTCCCCTCATGGTGAAATATCCCGCTGGAATCGGCGCTGCGCTTCCAGTCGTGGAGAATGTCGATCGGCGGCTTGCGAGCAATGTGGATGTGACGGCCACTATTTTGGATGTAGTAGGCGTCCAAGAGCCTTCTTCCGGGGTCTCCCTGCATCGGGGCACTCGAAGGACGCACCTCCCACTTATGGGCGCCGCGACAAAAACAACGTCTCGACGCGCAATCGCGAGACCAGGATACTGCGGTGTTCGCACGCCCAACTGGCGTTTTGTGGAATACACTAACGGCGAGCGAGAACTCTACAATCTTGGGTTAGACCCCACAGAAATGTATAACGCTGCGGGTTTGGGATTCGCGGCCGAGGCAGAGTTGGCCGAGTGGACTCAAGCGAAATCCGGTTGCGATCTGGCTGAACTGCGCCGAGTTGAAACTCACATTCGCGTCAGCGGCGAACGCCCCCGCTTCCGAGCGAGTGCGGCTCCTCAAGGCCTGTTCTATGGGGGCTCTACCCGTTCGATCTTTGAGCTTAAAGGTGATTTCTGGGGGATCCCGGCAGCCACCCGCACCGCTAGTGGTTAGAAACCCCTCGCAATCAAGCATGCGCTATTACAGATTCGAGGGAACCCATGGCCACCACACGCAAACGCCTCACGCTCTCTACAGCGGCTCTACTCGGTGTCCTCACCCTCGCCTTCCCCATGACGGCGCCCATGGCCACAGCGGCGCCCCACGAACGGGGAACCCAGGTCGAAAACACCAAAATCCAGTCCTCGGGCGGATACAAGACTCAAGCCGGTTCCGCCCGCACCGCCCTCGCTGCCGAAAATGAACGCATCGCCAACTACGTCCGCTATTTCAACGCCGCTCTAAAAGCGCAATATGTGAATCAGATCGACGCGGCGCAAGCAGAATGGTCGAAAGCACGTAAGACAATCCGCAACAAGGCCGCACGCGATGCGGCAAAAAGACGATATGAAGCAGCAAAAACCAACGCCAAAACTTCTTACAAGGCGGGGATAGCGCGGGTCGCAGCGCAAGCCAAGATTGACCGGGACAAGGCCAACGGGAACTACCGACTAGCAGTCGCGATCGCTCAGCAAACGTATGACTCTGAAGTGGCTGGCATCAAAGCACGATACCGCGAAAAGGAGCAGGCGATCATGCTGGCCGCCAATCAACGCCAAAGCGACATTGACCTCTACTACACGAAGCTTATGATGAACGTAGAAACTGACGCAGACTACTGGCGGGTCTCTGGAGAGTGGAAGCGTGCCCTCGACGCAGCCTGGGCAGACTATGAAAACGCGAAAGACGCGAATGAGGCGGAATATAACTATGCCTTGTATGCCTCCACCATCAAATATCGCTCTGTAGCGGGTTAAGAAAAGCGGCCGCACCTTCCACATGAAGCCGATAGCTACCCCCGAGAAAGCCTTTTCCGGCCACCCGCGTTGTGTGGTGGTTAGAAAGCCGGTGTTCAACAAATGTTCGGGGGCTAGATGGCCGCTCGACTTGAAAGGAAACATTGCCATGTTTAACCAGAAGACGAAGCGTCTCACCGTTGCTTGTGCGGCCAGCGTGATCGCCATCTCGGGTCTCGTCGGCACCGCCACCGCTAACGCTGCCCCCACTGCGCCCACCAGCGTGGCCGTCACCCAAGCTGTCACCCAAACCGCCTCCCACAGTGTTCTCGGCGGCGGTACTGCCCAAGCGGAATACGATGCCACCATCCGCGGTATCGAATCCGCCATCAAGACTGACATCAAAAACTTGAAGACCTTCTCGAAACTACTCATCAAGAAGGCTCGTGCAGAACGTTCAGAAGCACTCAAAGCTACCAAGGGCATGAAGAAGGAAGAGAAGGCGAAGGCTAAGACTAAAGCCAAGGACGCCTACTCGAAGGCCGTCGAAAAGATCAAGACGAATACTGCAAAGGCTATCGACGCCGCTCCCGACAAGTACGATGCGGCACGCAATCAGGCTCGGGCTGTGTTGGAAAACCGCATTGTCGCCGCCGAGCGCGCCTATGAAGACGCCGTCAACGCTGCAGACGTGACCTACACGGCTGCAAAGAGTGCCGCGAAGAACACTTACGACATGGCGAAGCTCAATATCGAAGAGATTTACGAACAGTGCATCGTAGATGCTGACTCGAGCCCCACCAAAGAACGAGTGTGCGAATCTACTCGCAAGGACGCTCTCGCTGTAGCGAAAAGCACGTATAACATCGCTATCACTGCTGTCGAACGCACCTACGAGGATGCTGTGAAGGTAGCCGATGCAGCGTTGAAAAACATCGTTGGCTGAAGACGCTAAGAACCAAGGATTGTGGGCGGGTGACACTCGAGTGTCACCCGCCCACAATCAATTCCACAGGAGTTCTTGGGACAGCAGAGAGCGTCCCGAAGGTGTTCTCTCAACCTCAGCTAAACCACGCCAACGGCCACCCGCGTTGTGTTGTGGTTAGAAAACCGGTGTTCAACAAATGTTCGGGGGCCAGATGGCTATTCGGGTGTCGTTTGTTGAGAGCGCGCCGATAGGCGTTAGTGAAGCGCGTTATGGCACGACGAGAGGGTGATGGGAATGCGTAGAGGTAGAAAGGGATCTCTTGCTGTGGGCGTGATCTTCTCCTTCATGAGTTCGGCTCTCGTGCTGCCTACTGTAGCGTCTGCTCGCACAATTGACGAAGATATCGATCCACATTCAGTGTGTGTGAACGTTGTTCTCCCCACGCCATCAAACGTGCCGCAAGTGTCTAGCCAAATGGCTCTTCTCTCGAAGGCGGACAGCGCCACGGCGAAGAAGCTGAAGCAGGATTACGGCAAGAAGAAGAAGGCCATCACAGCGTCCTACAAGGCGAAACTTTCTAAAGCCGTTGCTGCGAAAGCTAAAGCAGTGAAGGCTGCTCCCCCGAAGAAGCGTAAGCAGATTGAGCGCGAGTGGGATAGCCGCATCGCGGACTTGCAGTCTGCGCAGAAGGCGGCACTCCTCAAAGCGAAGCAAGAATATCAAAAGGCCCTCAATGGGGGCGCGCCATCTAAGAAGCCGAAAGATTCTGACATTGGTGGGGATCTCGTCCAGGCGGACCAAGACTTCAATAGAGCGGTATTGAAGGAACAGCAAGATTTTGATGCAACCACCAGTACAGCGTGGGAAGACTATTTGAAGGCCGAGACTCGGGTAGCTAATGAGACCGCCGCCAATATCGTCCTCATCAAACTTGAGAATAACTCCAAAGACTGGAGTGAACTCATCGCCAAAGAGGTCGAGAGGTGCAAGAAGTCAATGGATTCAGCATTCTCCAAATATAGGGGTGAGCTTCAGGCGGCGTTTGACTGGTTTGAGAAGCGGGTCCGCTTAGCGGGGGATGCTTACAAGAAGGTGACAGGTAGTGCACCCGAAGATACTGACAACATTATTGAAGCCCAACGAGAGAGAACAGGACTATAACTATCATGGAACGACGACACAGGCTAGTGAGTGCCACTATCGCTGTTGCCCTGGCCGCAGGAACTCTAGGTGCTTCTGGCACTGCAATGGCTGCCCCCGTGCAGACAGCAGGTACAGTAGGCCAGTCCACTGTCTACACTCCGCTCAATGGCGGGACCGCCTGGGCGGACTACCAGCAAGCACTACGAGATATTGCCGCGGATGAACTATCTGATGTTGCTGATGTACTGAAGCCACTGAGTGAGCAGATCGCAAAATGGGCGAAACAGCGCGACGCTAAGCTCAAAAAGGCGAAGACCAAGAAGGCGAAGCTCAAGATAAAGCAAGCCTACGCTGCGAAAGTCGCTAAAGCAAAGAAGACTGCTGGGCTACAAGGAACCAAGATTAAGGCCGACTATGACTCGTCGCGACGGGAAGCATACGCGGAATACCAGGATCTTCTCCGCGAAGGTAAAGTGACCTATCAGGAAGCAGTCATGGACGCTCGGGATCAATACTCGGATGATCTCATTGACGCCGCTGACGTTCTCGACGAGGAAATGGATGCCGCGGCAGAAGAACGCAACGAAAACTACGCTGGCGGCGACATGTCCAGCAAGGAGATCGAAGCAATCTTCGAAGCAGCCAAGAAGCAGGCCTACGATGATTATGCGCTTGCCGTCTACACTGCGGAGACGGACTACCGCAATGCGGTAGTTGAAGCGGCTGGAGAGTATCGTGCCGAGTTCGGGGATTACCCCATTGAATTCGAGGCAGACAAAAACCCGTAAACGCCGAGAAACAGTAGACATGGTAGAGGCGCTATAGGGAGGCACTAGGTTGAGATGGTTGACATTCTTGAGAACATTATCGGAATCGTCGTATTCCTCCTCCTAATCCTCTTCTCCATCTGGCTACATGAGTACGGGCATTACTCGACAGCGAAACGATTCGGCGCGAAGATCACCGAGTTTATGATCGGGTTCGGCCCGAGAGTCTGGTCTCGCCGTAAGGGTGAAACCGAGTACGGGTTGAAAGCGCTCCCCATGGGCGGATACGTGCGAATCCTAGGAATGTTTCCACCCGCCGAACCTAACAACGCCTTGCCGGGGGAAGCCGAAACCGCGTCGGCATCCCCACGAAAGCACTGGAATCCATTTACAAAACTCATCAATACTGCCCGGCGGGACGCGATGGAAGGACTAGAGGAGGGGGAGGAAGAACGCGCTTTCTACCGCCTGCCCGCCCACAAGCGCATCATCGTGATGGTTGCTGGACCCACCATGAACCTATTCCTCGCCTTCCTCTTTTTCGGCATTCTTCTCGTCGGAATCGGGCAACATGCCCCCTCCACCACTATCGGTAGCGTGATGCCCTGCGCTCCCTCCGCCACCTCCGCCGACGGTCACCTCATCAACGGTGCCTGCGCTGCTGACAGCGCCCCCACCGCCGCGGCGCAAGCCGGAATACAGCCCGGGGATAAACTCATCAGCCTCAACGGGCAGCCCGTCACCGAGTGGGCACAGCTGGGAGCGCTCCTACAGGAAGCCAGTGGAGACACCATGGCGCTTCGAGTGGAACGTGGGGGGAATGAAATTGTTCTCACCCCACCCATTAGCTCGACTGGTGCCCCAGGTGTTCAAAAAGTGTATTTGGGGGTGACACCCGTTCTCGACGTGACACGAGAATCCCCTCTCGCAGTTCCTGGTTATGTATGGGGCGTGGCGCGTGACAGTGTCGCCGCGCTGACTCGCATGCCGCAGCGAGTGTGGGAGCTGGGGGTCACAATGGTGACCAATGGGGAACGTAGCCCGGAATCCCCCATTAGTGTGGTGGGGGCATCCCGGATTGGTGGCGAGGTCGCGTCCGCGGATATTCCCCCGATCTCCATGAAAATAGGTTTGATTCTCTCCCTCGCCGCGTCTCTCAACCTCTTCCTGTTCCTGTTCAACATGTTACCTGTGCTCCCCCTGGACGGCGGGCATGCGGCCGCGGCGGTTTTTGACGGCATTCGCCGTAAGATTGCCGCTCTACGCAATCGACCGGACCCCGGCCCCTTCGACACCGCGCGACTCCTACCGATCGCCTACGTGGTGGGCGCGACCCTCCTGCTGGTGGGAGCGCTAGTGATCGTCGCTGACATTCTTAAGCCCATCACTATCCTCTGACAGTCCCGCGCCCCATGGTGGCGCGTCTCGAATCCTCCCGTGGTGTGGAAACAGTTCAGCGTGAGGCACGCTTGCGTGCCGTGGCAGGCTTCTTCGCGGGGAGCGTTTTCACTCGCAAACTCGCGCTAGGTGTGCTCTTGTTGGTGAAGGAGTTTTTCGCGGTCACCCGGAAAGTGACGCTCCGGTTCGGCTCCAGCCCAGAGATAGTGTGCTGCCGGGAGAAAGTGTTCCACACGCGGCCTCGTGCCTTTACCCGATAGTGGGTGGTGTCAGTTGTGGCACTCCATTCGACCGTGATGGCCGAGGTGCTCTTCGCTAGCACTCTCACTGTGGGTTTCCCCGGTTTCGCTGGCTTCGGTTTTATCATTCGCGTAGGACTCGGGGTGGGGCTCGGCGTGGGTCTGGGAGCGGGGCTTGTCGTGGTTGTAGGCACGGGCGTGGGCGTGCTGGTTGGGGTATTCGTTGGACTGGTGTTCGCTGTAGCGGTTGGCGCAGGGGAGGCTGTCCCACTCGCACTCGCGCTCGTGCTGGGAGTGGGAGAGAAACTCTGGCTGGGGGAAGCAGAACCACTCGAAGAAGGAGCGGCGGATGGTGCCGCACTCGAGGAAGCGCTAACGCTTGGCATGGGGCTCGGTGTCGCACTCCCCGTTGGAGTGGGCGTTGGGCACCCGGTAATCAGGCATTCCATAGCGCGCAATGCAGGTTTCGCCGAAAAGTCGCGCCGCAATAGACCGAACCCATCCTCATGCGCATCACCCGTGTTCTTCTCCCAATCGTTGTACCAGAACATGGCCTCCACCTGCGGCCACTGCGCCATGAACGACTGCATTTCCGTGTAATACTGTGCTTGTTGCGCTTCCGTCACACCCTGTTTCCAATTGGGAACCGGAGCAGGATAGGTGGAATTGTCGTGAGTCGACCAACCATATTCGGTCCCCCAAATCTTCTTGTCCGCATCCCCATTCTCCGCCATGAGATCTATGAGATTATCCACATTGCAAGGATAGTATTGAATGTATTTCGTAACACACGTGTTCGGCGCGACATCCGACTCTCCCATATAGGGGTGAATACCAATCGCGTCGTAGTGATCCGCTCCCCCTAGTTCGTAAAACTGTTTCCACCACTCGGTTTTTACCGCAGTGGTGGCGCCCGCGACCACCGTCACATTCGGAGCGACCGCTTTGATGCGCGGGTACGCTGCCTTGATAAGGCTCGTGTGGGTGGCAACACTCGTGTTTGCGAGAAAATCGGGAAGGTCGGGTTCGTTCCACAACTCAATACCGATGAGATCGTTCTCCCAGCGGTCAGCCGCCCACGCGGCTGCTTTCCCGAACTCCACCGCGTCGCGTGGAACGCCATTCTTCGAAGCGGTACCCGTAGACCATTCGGGGGCCCAATAGAAGAGCAGGAGGGCTTTCATCCCCCGAGCCCGCAGTTCCGCGATCCGCTTGTCAATCCTTGGCACCCCCCACGACATATCGTAAGAATCCGGTCCGCTCGACTGCAGCATCGCCCATGACACGTCCAACCGCACTGTGGTCACGCCTGCCGCCTGCAGCTTGTCCAAGATTTTCGCTCGCGTTGCATCATCGCGGTCCCCCCAAACCCCGTGATAGTTCACCCCCTGGATAGGCGGCGCGACCACTGCTGTCGCCGCGCTCATGTCTTCGTTTGCTGCATGCGAGGCTCCAGTCGAATGTGCGAGAAGGAGGCTCGCAGCGGCTAACGCGGCACAGGCAGTCGTAGCAGTGAGGCGAGGGAAGGTGGCGCTTGACACGGTTAGTTCTCCGAGACGTGGTAGTGAATCACTGTCCTTATCGGCGCGCAGAACTCATTTCTGCTGGCAAATCGTTTTTGCGGCGTTAGGTACCTCTTGTACGCACAGCCCTGGAGGTCGCCGTTATGCGCGGTAGCAACAAATGCCCGAAATGCCAACTATTCGCCGAAGAAAGCGGCCACGTCTGCAAGCCTCGCGCAGGCGCCTTTGGAGCAGCCCTCGCCCCCATCCCCGTTCTCGCCGACACTCTCCTCGCTCCCACACCACCAGCCACCGGCAATGTCGACTATGGGAAACAGTTCGAAGCATTCCAAGCTGCAATGGGAGAAGAACAAGCTTCCGCGTCGCCACTCAACATGGACCCAGAGCGAATCCGCACCCTCCAAGGCGATGGGAAAGGGTCGAAAGAGGAGCGTCGAGCCGCGCAAGAAGCCCGTAGGGAAGCCATCCAGGAAGAACTCGCGAAAGGCGTGGAAGCCCTCTCCACCAGCGAAGGCTTCAAAACCTTCCTCGACTCGATGGCGCAGTTCCGCACCTACTCGTGGGGGAACACTCTCCTCATTCACGTCCAGCGCCCTGATGCCACCCGTGTCGCCAGTTTCAACACGTGGAAAGGGCTCGGTCGCAGCGTCAAAAAAGGTGCGAAAGGTATCATCATCCAACGCCCCCTCATGGTGTCAGTGACCGAAACTGACGCGAACGGGAACCCCATCCTCGACGCGAAAGGCAAACCGAAGAAGAGTCAGCGGATCGCCCGCGACGCTAACGGGTATCCGCGGTTCACCACTGGACACGTGTTCGACGTGGCGGACACGGAAGGCGAGCCCCTCCCCGAACCGCCCGCAAAACCCCTCAAAGGGGAAGCACCCCCTGGCATGGTCGACAAACTGGAATCCGCGGTGGAAGCCCACGGCTATTCCCTATCGTATGAGGAAATCCCGCTCCACGGCGTGAACGGGTACACGAGCCCGGAAACCAAGAGTATTGTCGTCGACAGTCGCCTCTCTGAAGCACAACGCGCCAAAACACTCACTCACGAACTCGCTCACGCTGTCCTACACGCGGATGAAGACGCTGGTGCTTACCATAACGGCGCGGGAGGCTGCCGTGGCCAAATGGAGGTGGAAGCCGAAGCCGTCGCTTATGTTATCTCCAAAGAGCAAGGGTTGGACACTTCCGACTATAGTTTCGGATACGTCACCTCCTGGGGTTCCTCTCGCTCCGCCGACTCGAAAACGCCTGCTGATTCGATTCGCAAGTACGCCGATACCATCCAAAAGGGCGTTCGAGAGATAGCCACTCTCTTGGACGCGAACGATTGAGCCGGGAGCTGATTATGGTTGAGTTGGGTGTTGTCATGGAGGAGACGAAAACAATCCTCCTCTTCGCCGGAGCGAACGAAAAAGAAGCACAAGAAAAGGTTGATCTGTGGGAACAGACAGGTGCTAAAACGTGGGAAGAGGAACTCCCCTTCCCCTGGAAGTGACCTTCCCACCACGAGAAACTTGTCGCCCGCGCGACGCAGCACGCCCGGGCGTGCCTTGGCATCCCCTGACTGACCCCGACTCAACTCTTTGACATAGTTCTCCGATAGAGCATGGAACCGACAACGGGAGGGCGGTTCCATGGCCACGCGCCCACGACTCTTCGCGGCTACCGTCGCCATCGCCACGACCACCGCCGCCGTTTTCTCCGTCACGGGATTCCCTGCTGCCAACACTCCCCCTGCTCAAGCCGCCGATGGTCTCACCGTTACTGTCATGAACAACAACCCCGACTATCCAAATAGTGAGGTGTGGGTGTCCGCGACTGGTATTGGAACAACCGCCCCCGAACAGGCCCTTCACGACCGCGACACCTTTGTTCTCCCCAATATCAGTTCCGGCCGTGTGTGGGTCTCCCTCGGCGACCCCATCAACTCCGACACTTTCCCCAGCCCTGACACCTCTCCCCTGCGGTTCGACACGGTGGAACTCACCTACCCGGGGGTCGCGAACCTCACGGCCGTCGACATGTTCGCCATCCCCATGGACATAGAAACATTCGACGCCGACGGGAACCCTCTCGCCGCCAAGAAATGGGCGTGTTACACCGACGTGGTCCAAGAGCGGGTGAACAGTCGACTCACCGCCGCGGGTGGTGACTATGAGAAGGCCATGCGCATCGACGGGCAGGGAAACTTCCTGCGCCTCGTCTCCCCCAACATCGTCAGCGGACTACACCCCAGCGGCTATCCCCGTTTCGACACGTATTTGGAATCGCTCCATAATGTGCCCCTCACTATCCGAGGCACCGCGATGGGGAAAACCTACTGGTATACGGGAGCATTCACCATCGACCCGGAACACCCGGACGACCCGGCATCCCTCACCCTCGTTGACGAAGGCCCCGACCAACTCGACCCCATCCACGTCGAGGGAGCGTCCCTTATCGGCAACAGTTCCAACGCCGAAAATGGTATTTACGGCAACAACGCCCCGTACACTGTTGGCGGGATTCCCCACTCGGGCAACGACGTGTATGGCGCGGTATATCGGGATCTGGTCGCCGGGTTCGCCTACGGGTTTTGGGGCAACGACGCCTACGGGAATGATAGTGCTAACTTCAACGTGAGCAGCCCACCCGGACCCTTCGAACAAGCCCAACCCACTCACCCCTACTACAATGTGTGGGCCGCAGCCCTATGGCCGCTCACCGACGCCTACGGATTCCCCTATGGCGATACCTACAACCACGATCCCGCGCGAAACCCCATCGTGGAACTACCCACGAACGGAACACTGCGCATCACCATCAACCCTGACGTAAGCCCCGACCATTGCTTCACGCCTACCAACACACCTACGCCCACACCCACCCCCACTCCCACACCCACGGAAACTCCTACCGCGAGTGAGAGTTCTTCTCCAAGCAGTGCTCCCCCAGGTCAATCGACTACCCCAACCGCTACGCCACCTGTCACAACGTCACCCACTCCCCCCGCGTCGCCCACCCCGACACAAAGTCTCGCACCGACTCCCATAGTATCGCCCAGCCCCTCACCGTCACCGCCCACTCCGACCCCAGCGGTTAAGATGGAACAATCGGTGCGCGATATTCCGGCAAGGATGAAGCGAGGTAAACGCGTGACGCTTCCCACCAGCACAACGCAGGGACAGCCACTGAAATGGACAGCGAAATCCAAGCGGGTATGTGCGGTGAAGAAGGTCAAAGTGCAGGCCAAGTCGACAGGCTCCTGTCGACTAACAGTCACGGCGCCAGGATCGAACACTCTGCTTGCCTTCCGAGGCACCTTTACCATCAAGGTGAGAGGGGACAAGGCCCTAGCATCATAACCAATCCTCGATTAGTCCGGGGGCTGCTGGTTCTCAGCGCGTCACCGCATAATGCCGCCGAATAGCAGCGGCAGGCGCCCGGCCCCCGCAAGGCGTGAGAACCTCCTACTATCCCTCGAACGGTGAACGGGCAGCCCTGAAGCCACGCACGTGCCACACCGATTGTCTCTCCAGAAGCGATAACCCAGAAGAATGGGGAACACAATGTCGGAGATTAGCGTGTCAATCTTGCCACCCGAATGGAATCCACTGCTGTGGCTCCTGTACCAGTGGGGATACAAATTTTAGGCAATCTCGTGCCATCTCACGCGCAGTGTTGAACGAATCCTCGTCACCGTCAAACACCCCCTGAGCTCAGCACCGCCACCCGCCGATAGGATCGGGTGTGAACGCGCACAACACTCTCCTCGCAGTGGACGGGAACAGCCTCCTCCACCGGTCCTACCACGCGCTGCAGTCGAGTGACCTCCGTGCACCCGATGGGGCCCCCATGTGGGCCATACACGGCATGTGGCGTCAAATGTGCCAAATCGTCGACCGCGTGGGAGCTACCACAATCATCATTGGATTCGACGGGCACCCTAGTGTGGACGACCCCTTCGGGGATGGCCACGACACCACGGGAACCCCACTGCCCGTAGACCGCCGTACAGTGTTTTCCGGATATAAGGAGGGGCGTGCGACAAAACACGATGATCTACGCACCCAACTCGCCCTCGCCCCCCAACACTATCAACGAGCGGGACTCCACGTCATCCAACAAGACGGGCTCGAAGCCGACGATGTGATAGCCAGCGCAGCCCACACTGCCACCACACAATGGGGATTCGACACGGTTATCGCCACCAGTGACCGGGACGCTTTCAGCCTCATCCGCGACGCCACCCCCGACCAGGACACGAGTGTGCGCGTGCTTCGAGTGGTCAACGGCGGTATCGACGCATCCCCACTCCTCGACGGGGCTCGCCTCGAAACACTGTGTGGCGTATACCCGAACGAATACTTGGTCTACGCGGCCCTGAGAGGCGATAAAAGCGATAACCTCCCCGGTGTGCTCGGTATTGGGGAAAAGACCGCTGTGGCGCTCCTAGCGGCTCTCCGGGGTATGCCTGGGGAAACCCTCGACACGCTCCTCGCCGACCACGACGCGGGCGGCGCGAAACTCACCACCATCATCGGGCGTGGCGCTGCCAACAAGTTCAACAACCCGGAATCCCGCGAGAACCTCCAACGGAATCTCATCATGATGTCCCAATACATGAGCGTTGACATCGGCAACCCCAACCTGCTTCCCCTCGACCCCGAACCCCTCACCATCGAACTCAACCACTGGGCGCTCCGCGGCGCCCTCACTACCGCCCTCAAAACACTCTCCCAACCCCACGCTCGCATCACCGCAACGCCAGCCCCGCCAGAGCCGAACACTGACACTCTCTTCTGAGAATGCCCCGTACTCCTCTTCGAGATTCCCAGGGAAACCGACCAACAATCGCCCATAGAAGTGGGAGACATAGTGCCGACCGCTCCCGCAAAACACTGTTAGGGGAAACCAGTGGATAACTATCAGAAGGAACCCATTATGGCGACATACACGTGCGGAGAATGCGGCAAACAGGGGCACAATCGCCGACACCACAACTCGAAAACGCCTGTTCCCAACACCGCGGGCACGCGAGGGGCGCCCGGTTCGCCGATCGCGCCCGCATCCCCGCTCGCCCGCCCACTAGCTTCCCAGGGGAACCCCGGAACTCCCACGGTCACCCATGCCGCCCAACAATACGAACGACTCGCTCCCAACCCCACTCTCACCGCCACCAGCGACGGCACGCTCTACCGCACGAGCGTGGACTCGGTCGCCACCACACTCTCCGGATACGATTACAAATACGACGGTGCCAACTATGACTACAGCACAGAAACCTTCCACAATGAGGTGGACGAGGACGGTATCAACTACTGTGAGGAAGAAGGAATCTGCCGCTGCTCCGTCATCACCGAAACCTGGCTCACCAGCGTCGACACTCAACTAATGGCTGAGCGGATTCTCGCAGAAACTCGGCGCATGGCCGCTGGGGTCCCCGACAAGAACTATGGGTGGGACACCGCCAACGAAGTCGGCGACCGGAAAGCCACCGAACAAGGCATTCCCCCCTTCAACGAGGTCGACCACGCCGCCCTCGAACGAATCCTCGTCCATGAGACCAACCTCTACGATAATGAGCAATGGGCGATCACCACAGAAGCCGGATACTATGGGCAGGAAGTTGAAGAAGTCACCATCCTCCGCCAGCGTCCATTCGAACACGCTCTAACTCGCTACCTCCACGCTGACAGCGACGGCCGCGTGCGGCAAGCACTCGAAGCGGAATACGGCGCTCACCACCCCGCCCACGCGCGACTCGAGGGGAAAACCTTCACCGTCGACACGATCCCCCTCGACAAAATCCACGTGGGAAACCCCGACCACCAAGTCAGCCGCTTCGAGGACTACACCCCATCCAGCACCGCGGGAGTCCTCCTCGAAGAAAACGGACACTACCGACTCTTGGACGGCTACCACCGCTTGGCCGCTCTCCAACGCGACAAGGAAACCACTGGACGCTTCATTGTTGCCCACTGACGAAGCCCCCAACCATGGAGAACCCAACCCGTTAGACCAACAGCAAAGAACCAAGGGAGAGAATCGTGAACCACTATAAGTGCGGTATCTGCGGGAAACCCGGCGTAAATAGCCGAAGCCACCCCCACAACAGTCCGAACATTGTGGGCGCACATTCGCATCCTGCGACCGTGGCGACGAAAACATCGCCGTTGATGAGCGCTCCCGGCGCTCTCGGATCTCCGTCCGTATCCACCGCGGCGAAACTCTACGAAACCGTTGCCTCCCCCGCGAAGGAAACGACGCTCCAAACTGCTGACGATGGGACACTATTCCATTCGACGGCGAGGAAAATCGCCAACATTGTTGCCTTCCAAGATCACAAATATAATGGCGTGCACTGCGACTGGACGAAAACATATTCCTGCGGAGGCTCGGGCGACTGCGGTGGAGTTTGCCGTTGCGGGGTAATCGACGCCGCTTGGGTGACAGATGTTGACACGGGGTACCTGGCCGACTACATTCTCGACGAAACCCGACGCATGGCCGCCGGGGGAATCGACATGAACCGCTCCTACCACCACGATAGAGCACAAGGCGCTAAGAAGGCTGACCAACAAGGAATCCCAAGGTTCACCCCAGTTGACCATGCCGCCCTCGAACGTATCCTCGTTCATAAGGTGCGTGCCTATGACAACGAGGAATGGTCGATCTCCACGATCCGCGGATACTATGGGGATGAAGTTGACGAAATCAAACTCGCCAACCCTCGTAAGTTAGAAGCCGCCATCGTTGCCTATTTGAACGCTGACGCTAACGAGCGCGTGGGGCAAGCCCTCGAAGCGGAATACGGCGCTAACTATCCCGCTCACGCGCGACTCGAGGGGAAAACCTTCGCTGTCGACACGATTCCCCTCGACAAGATCCACGTGGGAAACCCCGACTACCAAGTGAGAAAAGGCGCGAAATACACTCCCGCCGACACAGCGGGAGTTCTCTTCGAAGAAGATGGACAATATCAACTCTTGGATGGGCATCATCGCTTGGATGCTCTCCAGCGCGAGGAAGCGACAACCGCGAAGTTCATTATCGCACGGTGAACTTCGTCGTGTGTCGGTGGTGTCTGTACGAGGCCCTCGCGTTAGAAAGCCCCCAACTTTGGCTGCTGAGCAAATTGCGCGATCTGTGGCACCGCTGTGTCGGACCACTCCAACAGCTCGGCGAGCTCTGACTCTTGGATGAGCGGATCGTTCTCGGTTGGATATTCGGTCTCGTTCCGCCGCCGTCGAAATCGATGGAAGGAATTGACGAGATGCGTCTGTCCGGTTTGCGCTTCAAACGCCTCCCCGAAAATAACGTGTCCTCCATCTCTCGTGCCGCGCAAGCCCTGTCGGGCGAGGCATGCGGCGAGCGCTTTCCTCACCGCGTCATAAGCCAGCACATACGCTCCGGTCGGATCTAGCGGGGCAATCTGTTTGGCAGCATCCAAGTGTCTTTGCGACTCATCCAACAGCGCTTCCGCATGAAAACGATTAGGTGCGACGGTCATCAACTTGCCTTCGTCAAGAAGTTTCTCTATCTGGTCAGCACCTTTCTCCCAACGCTGACGGACTGCGGCGCTCACAGAGAACCCACGAGGGATACGACGGGTCGCCTTTCGACGGTTTCTCGGAACCCTCGGTTTCGCGCCGATCTCCACTCGTTTGGTGAGAGAACTCGAATGTTGACTTCCCTGAACAACTTGGAGGAAGCCTCTTGGGAGAGCCTGTCGGCGTCGGCCCGCGACATATCGCCAACGATGAGAACATCAATGTCTCCTGGCACCGGGCCAGGCTCGTCCTGATATCGAGCCGCCCACGAGCCGTAGATGACCGCAGCATCCACCCCCTCCGCCTCCACGAGAGCGCTCTTCAAGACGGGGAGGGGGCCGAAGGTGGCATAGAGCAGTCGGGTGAGGTGAATGTGCGCTGGGTTGTCTCTATTGACGTCAACGAACCGCATGTTGCCACTCTTCGTGGTTGACACGAGCCCCGACTCTGCCCAGCGCTGCACCTCACGAGAGACTTGCGGCAGCGAAGCACCCACAGCCTCAGAGAGCTCGGTTAGCGAGTATCGGTGACCAGGAACCGGGTCAAGAAACAGCGCAGCCGCCACATCACCCTGCGTGCGAGAGCGGAAGAGGGGCAATAGCGTCGGGGTCTTTGCTTTCATAAAATGTATCCTAGCATCGTTTTTACGAAAATACTATCGGCGTTACTTCCCGGTCGAGCACGCACCCATCTCTACCTTCTCCCCTCCCCATCGCGCCCGTAGCCGTTGCAGCTCTCGGCTCCCCCACAGTGCTCCATTGCGCTCTCTCGTGCGCCAACAGAATTTCTCTTCAAGCGTCTTTGGGATTACGCAGAGTCATCGTCTCGTGATCACCCCTCCCCATCTTTTGGGCCGACACCCCCAGAACCCCTCCCCTTCTTTCAGCTCTTCACTGTTCTCGTCACTCTGGGTGAAGGCAACCCAATCTTCCGTTAGGCGCTTGTCGAACGAGCGGAATGCCGCACGCGCAGCTCCCAATGCCTCTTGCCAAAACCGCCCGGGAGTAGTATAGTAGGGGTATGCAGGTTATTCAGATCGTGTCAGAGGAACAGTGGGCAACCCCCACCCAGCGCACCCGGTGGGTTGACGCTCTCACCCGCACCGCTCGCCTCTCCGGCGCGCGTGGACCCATCCGCATCATCGAACCCAATGAAACACTCCTCGGTGACCTCGGCACCGCGCCCCTCGTCGCCGAATGGGACTAACCACACTCCCCGAACAAACCCGAGATCACCCGGTGAACGCAATGCCACCCGGCTCACCTCGGGGCCCCCAGCGCGACCCCGAAAACACTGTACAGAGCATTCCAAAACCCCCGTACAGTGTTTTCCGAACAGCCATCGCGCTCATGTGTGATCTAAGAGACACGAGAGAAACTCCACGGGGCACCAACTCCCGCCGATACAAGAGGTTAGAAGGTGGGTGATCGTATGTTCCGACGACGATTTCGCGTGAGCCCCCATTCCCGCACGCGCTAACCAGCATCCCCTGGCGACCCCGTGCCCCGGGCGGTTCACCCCTCCCGAACCTAACCCATAACCCAACCCGCAATCTTTGGAGAAACAATCATGTATTCAGCAAAAATCTTGGGGCAACAGACCAACACTCTCAACATCAATCACAGCAATCACAAGGCAGCGCTCAAAGCCGCCATCAAAGCGAAGAAACAACTCCCCCACGGAGCCAAAAAGAAGTAACCCACGGGCCAACACCCTGGAGAGTTGATCCCGCAAAAGGGGCTTGCTTGGGGAGGGCAACCATCTTCTCCAAGCAAGCCCGGGGCTCCTGCGGGTCACCAATAAATAGAGCGATAGTCGCGCACAAACTCAGCCGCAGCAGACAGCCCAGGAGCCAACTCGGGGGCGGTGCCTTCTCGTGAAGCAAGCTCCTCCAACATGCTTGCCAACACTAGCTGCTCTTCCAATTTCCACGCCGCCACTTGATACCGAGACGCGCCAAAAGTGGTAGACCCACTCTCCGCCTCAAGGAGACCAGCGACAACCTCATCGGCAAGCTCACGAGTGCTGTACACGCCACGCCATGTGGGGTCATTCCCGTGGTCATCAACGCGAACAACCTCAAACACTGTCACGGGTTTGAGAGTGGGTCCCACAAACCGGTCAACCTCGTTCACCGCGTATTCGGGAATGCTTTGCGTGCTCATGCCATACCCACCCGTCTCTTTCACTCCCAGGGCCCGGAGCGCCGGGATATCCGGCCTCTCCACACTATCGGCACTCACACGATGTGGTCTGCCCCGTGCCCCAAGTGAGCCCAAGGTGACCCAAGGGGGCCAACCGCACGAGCCGTCCCGCGAAACCACGCCCCCTCTCGGCGACGATCCAAACAGAGACTTGCCCGCAGGGCGTGGGCGCTCACGGATTCCCCAGGCACTCCATTGGAGCGCCGTCGACCGCCTCCATCCTGTTTAGGTTTGGCGGGTCGCGGTTTCGCTCCCCGCCCGTGCGCGGGTCCCCCCCCCGGGACTCCCAGGGGAACCCGTGGGTGCCAACAACGAAAGAAGACTCAGCCAACGCCAACCGCGAAATCCGACAACCGATACGGGAACTGATCAATATAGGCAATCAGTCCCTCATGCGAAAGTAAGAACGTATCCTCCAACTCCCACTCCCGCTCCACGCGACGATCCCACTCCGGATCGCCCACCAACACCGTCGCCACCACAGACTCAGCCATCACCTTCACGATAATCCACGTGTCCCGCGAATCAAACCCCGGATGCTCGCTATAGAAATCAATATGGAAGAACGGTTCCTCACCACCATTCCTCTCAGCCTGTGACTGCGGCCCAGCGCCCGAAATAGATACTCGACCATTGCCCACCTTGAGGATCCGCTCAGCAAGCGGCACAAGCGTCGGCGCGTACTTGCGGACATAATCCAGTTCCTGTTTTACCTCGGACATTCTGACTCACTTCTTGTCGCCGCAATTCTAATAGGACAGTCTTAGAGTATACCCCATTCGTTCCCTCTCTTGGCTGATGCGTAGCGCCCAGAACAGGTTCGCATTCCAGCCAAGCGGGCCGTGGACGCGAATCGAACCTTCCCCCACGCCGATTTCTCTCGCAAGAACACTCAGAGCGAGAACTATCGATGCACAATTCAACCTCACAGCCTCATCGCAGACGAAGTCGGAATGCTGGCTCACAGATCACGCCTGAGCAAATTGAAAAAGCCACACGGTTGGTCGAATCCCTTGGGGCCACTCCTTTGGTGTCCTACCCGGGGTCGCGGGAACGATGGAAGTGTCGATGCAACTCGTGTGGAGAGCTTACATATCCTCGCTACACGCTAATAAGCCGTAAAGACAAACCTAGACCGGTCTGCAAGTGCAAGTATGTGAAGAGTAGAGTTGATCCCGCAGCGGCTATCGCGATGATGAGAGAAGCGGGCGCGGAGCCGCTGGAACCCTACCCCGGTAGAGAGTCTGCTAAGTGGGCGGGAGTCTGTCTTCGATGCGGTGAGACCGTGAGTCCAACGTTGGTCAACATTCGACAGCGTCAGGGAGTGTGTCGTCCATGTGGCATTTCCCGAGCGCGAGCGCAGCGTGTCAAAAACGGAGAGCGGAGAGCGCTCTCCAAGTTTGCGAAGCTCGGGTTGAAACCACTTGAGCCGTACCAGGGCAGCCGTCACAAGTGGCAATACGAGTGTCTCGCGTGTGGCGAAACGGACCGGCGAACCGTTGGGAATGTGGTTCGCTCAAATGGTTGCCTAAAATGCTCTCCAAACACTCCATCAATGCGAACCAGACGAAAACGAGCACGAAGCGCGGAGGCGCTTTTGCGGTCGAAGGCGGCCTGCCCGCTTGAACCCTACCCAGGGCGCGCTTCGGACAGATGGTCGTGTGAATGCGAACTATGTGGTCAGGAAATAGTTACGTCGCTCAGCCGAATCCGTCGTAACCAAAGCAACGCATTGTGCGACTGCATTTCTGGGGGCAGCGCACAAACGGCGCTACCGCCACGAAATCCTGTGTCGAATTATCCAATAGTTGCATCCCAGGCTCATGGTTGGGCGCCGACGCTCGTGTCCGCCGGTTCGGAGAAGAAGGTTCAGTGGAAATGCGAGCTAGAACAATGCGCATACGAGTGGGAGGCAAGCCCCGTTGCGAGAACAACATCTAAGAGAGGTGCCTATTGCCCCCGGTGCTTGGCAGGCGATCCGAACAATCCTCTTTCCCGGGGTCTCCTATTTTCGGGCGTAAACGATCTGGCCACGACTCACCCCGAGTTAGCTAGCCAAGCCCACGGGTGGAATCCGACTCGCTACTCAGCTCACTGCCAAGAGAGCCTCATGTGGAAGTGTCCGAACAGCTGGTGTGATAATACATGGTCCGCGCAGGTATCCGCTCGCGTGAAAACGAAGTCAAAGTGCAAGAAGTGCCGCATGGTCCGCCCTGGTGTCAACGACGTCGCCACGATGTTGCCTCATTTAGTTTGCGAGGTCGTTGGCTGGGATCCCAGCGTGGTTAGTTCCCAGTCCAGTATCAAACGTCAGTGGCAGTGCTCCAACTGTGGCAAAGTTTGGCCCGCAACCCCCAATGCAAGAAGTCAAGGGGCTGGCTGCCCCGAGTGCGCCTCTTCCGGCTTCAAAGAGGGGCTCCCCGCAATTCTATATCTGCTAGAATGCCAAAGTAGCAGCACTCATGAGTCAAGAAAGCACCCAATCAAATGCCTGCAAGTGGGGATAACCAACACGAGGAGCGCCAGCAAGCGCTTGCAGCGGCACAAGCTTCGTGGATGGCAGGAAATGGATAGGATGGAGTTTTCTCTCGGCCGAAACGCGCGAGAGATCGAAACCCTAATAAAGCGAGCTTTAGACGCAAATGGGGTCCCTCGTGGCGCGGCATTATTTCTGGCGAAATTTGATGGGTACACTGAAGCGTGGGCTGCGAGTGATATCTGGGCCGACAGCCTCGCCGATTTGTTAGAGCAGTTGAGGATAGCCATCCCCGGGACAGGAGCAAAATGAGTGCGAAAGACATGGAGCCTACCTACACGTCGGATGACTTCAGTATTCTTGAAGGATTGGACGCTGTCCGTAAGCGACCCGGAATGTATGTGGCCGCGGGCGGCGAAGGCGGTGCTAGGGGTACCGCTGGACTCAGCCATTTAACTCTAGAAGTGTGGGACAACAGTGTCGACGAGGCCGTCGCGGGCTATTGCGACACGATCATAGTTACCCTTTTTGCCGATGGGGCAGTCAGAGTTGAAGATAACGGGCGAGGCATCCCCGTTGATTACTCCGAAAAGCTGAAGATGTCAGCCGTTGAGGTTGCGTTCACCACTCTCCACGCTGGTAGCAAGTTTGGTGGTGGTGGGTATAAGACTGCCTCCTCGGGCCTCCACGGGGTGGGCGCGAGCATCTGCAACGCACTATCGAAGCGGTTGGACGTCGTAGTGCGACGTGACGGGGAGGTGAATGCTATCAGCTTCTCGCGCGGGCCCGCAGGTGTTTTCGCTGGCGACGATGGTGATGCACCGTTCACTCCTCAGAAAGGCCTGCGCAAGATTGGAAAGATGAAGAAGGGCGAACGCTCTGGAACGACCGTCACTTTCTGGCCAGACCCCACAATCTTTCACCCAGGCTCGATCACTGATCCAAACACCATCGAAAAGCGAATGCGAACTACCGCTTTCCTTGTCCCCGGATTGAAAGCCGTTCTCCGGGATGAAACGGGAGACGAAGTCCGGGAAGAGGTGTTCCAATACACTGGCGGGACGCAGGATATGGTGGAGTTCCTCGCTACCGATAACGAGATCGCGCCAATAATCCACATGTCCGGCACCGGTGTCTTTACTGAAACTATCCCGATTATCGACGAGACGACTGGACAGTTGGTGAACGGCGACGTCGAAAGAGAGGTGCTCGTCGACATCGCCTTACGCTGGGGGAACGGATACGAGAAGGACATAAACTCATTCGTCAACACGGTCGCCACCCCCCATCATGGCACTCACGTGAAAGGCTTCGAGCGCGCGCTTCTCTCAACCATCCGCAAGGGCTACGAAGGCACGCGCCTACTCAAAGCCAACGAAGCGCCACCCACCCTTGAGGACGTTACTGAGGGGCTGACCGCAGTGGTTTCCGTGGCTGTCCCAGAACCCCAGTTCATCGGCCAGGCGAAAGAGGAACTCGGCACCAGTGAAGTAACGAAGGTCGTGCAAGACCTCGTGAACACTCAACTCCAGCGCTGGCTCGACAAAACCAAACCGGCGGCCCGCACAATCCTAGAGAAGGCGGCGAACGCGTCGAGAGCGCGCTTAGCAGCGCGCACCCAACGAGAAGCGGCACGGCGAAAGACCGCACTGGAAGGCGCGAGCATGCCCGCAAAACTTGTGGATTGTCGCGCTGTCGGAGTCGAGCGTAGTGAGCTGTTTCTCGTGGAAGGCGACAGCGCTCTGGGGTCGGCGCGTTCGGGAAGGAACTCAGAGTATCAAGCTCTCCTTCCTTTGCGCGGTAAGATTCTGAATGTACAGAAGGCTTCTACTGCTGACATGTTGAAGAATGCGGAATGTGCAGCGATCCTTCAAGTAGTCGGTGCGGGTAGCGGAAAGACCTTCGATCTGGATCAGATGAGGTACGGAAAAATCCTAATTTTTGCGGATGCTGACGTGGATGGCTCACACATCCGATGTTTATTGGTGGCACTCTTTCATCGGTATATGCGGCCTATCATTGAGGACGGGCGGCTCTTCGCTGCGATGCCTCCGTTGCACAAGATCGAGGTCTTAGGGCGCAACAAGGAGACCGTATATACTTACACCCAGTATGAGATGGAAACGACTGTGGCAAAGCTGGAGAAAGCCGGGAAGAAGATTAAGCGCCCGATCCAACGGTATAAGGGGTTGGGGGAGATGAATGCTGACGAGTTGTGGGAGACCACGATGGACCCCTCGGTTCGCTCGGTACGCCGGATAACCATCGACGATGCTGAAGCAGCAGAGAAATCCCTGGATTTGTTAATGGGGACCAATGTGGAGGCTCGTCGAAACTGGCTGATTGAGAATAGCGATAGAGTGGAACTAGAGGAGTTGTCGTGAGCGCACGTAAAGACACGATTGAGGACGAGGCTTTTGAGCAGGCGGGTGCTGAAATTCATGATACGAGCCTAAGCGATGAGATTGAATCAAGTTTCCTCGAATATGCGTACAGTGTTATCCACTCTCGCGCACTCCCGGACGCTCGCGACGGGTTGAAACCAGTTCACCGCCGAATCCTCTACGCCATGAGGGAGATGGGGCTGCGTCCGGACGCTAGCCAAGTCAAATCGGCCCGTGTTGTAGGGGACTGCCTTGGCAAGTGGCATCCTCACGGTGATTCATCAGTCTATGAGGCCATGGTGCGTATGGCCCAAGACTTCTCCCTGAACACTCCCCTCGTTCATGGCCACGGCAACTTTGGTTCACCCAATGATGGCGCTGCCGCCATGCGCTATACGGAGTGTAAGTTGGCTCCGATGGCGATGAATATGGTGGGAGAGCTGGGGGAGGACACGGTTGATTTTGTCCCGAACTATGATGGTTCTCTCGATGAGCCGAGTGTGTTGCCGTCGATGTTTCCGAACCTATTGGTGAATGGGGGGTCGGGTATTGCGGTTGGTATGGCGACGAATATGATTCCTCACAATTTGGGTGAGGTGGTGTCGGCTGCGAGGGCGTTGGTGAAGAAGCCGGATTTGAGTCTCGACCAGTTGATGAAGCATGTGCCTGGCCCGGATTTGCCGACGGGTGGGATTGTTCTTGGTGCGGATCAGGTGAGGCAAGCGTATGAGACGGGTCGGGGGACGGTTCGACTTCGGGGGCGGTGTGAGGTTGCTCCCCTCGAGGGGTCTCGTGGTCGGATGGCGATTACGTTCACGGAGCTACCTTATCAGGTGGGTTCGGAGAAGGTGATTGAGTCTATTAAGGCTGAGATTTTGAAGAAGCGTTTGGTGGGTGTTTCGGATGTGAAGGATTTGTCGGATCGTAAGTTTGGCACTCGGTTGGTTATCGAGTGTAAGACGGGTGTGAATCCGCAGGCTTTGTTGGGGGATTTGTATAGGTATACGCCTCTCGAGCAGTCGTTTGGTATTAACAATTTGGCGTTGGTGGATGGGCAGCCGAAGACGTTGGGTTTGCGGGAGCTTCTCACGGTGTGGTTGGATTTCCGTTATGAGTCGGTGACCCGGCGAACCGAGTTTCGTTTGGCGAAGGCTGAGGCGCGGAAGCATATTGTTGAGGGCTTGTTGATCGCGTTGGATGCGATTGATGCGGTGGTGAAGACGATTCGCGCTTCGAAGGATACTAGTGAGGCGAAGAGCGCTCTCATGAAGAAGTTTAAGTTGTCTGATATTCAGACGTCTCACATTCTGGAGATGCCGTTGCGGCGTTTGGTGTCGTTGGAGGTTGTGGCGCTTCGTGAGGAGTTGGCTGAGCTTTTGGAGACGATCAAGGGGTTGCGGTTGATTTTGGATAATCGTGATGAGTTGCGTGCGGTGGTGGATCGTGAGTTGGCGGCCTTGGCGAAGGCGTTCCCGTCTCCGCGTCGTAGTGAGTTGTTGGATGGGGAGTTGAAGGAGTTGTTGGCGGCGAGTGCTGCTGCGTCGGCTCCCCTGTTGGTGGAGGATGAGCCGTGTGTGGTGTTTGTGTCGTCGACGGGGTTGTTGACTCGGACGGCTGGTAAGAGTGAGGAGACTGCGTCGGCTCGTGCGAAGCGGGGTCGGGTGAAGCATGATGCGTTGGTGGCTCGTTTGGAGTCGTCGACTCGTGGGCGTTTGGTGGTTATCACGTCGATGGGTCGCGGGTTGAAGACGGATGTGTTGAGCATTCCGGCGTTGCCTGATGCGGGGGGTACGGTTGCTGCTCGTGGGGGGATTGCGGGTAAGGAGCTTGTGGATTTGTTGCCTGGTGAGCGTGTTGTCACTGTGGTGCCGTTGTTGGAGGAGTATCCGAAGGAGGCTTTGGGTGTTGCTTTGGGGACGAAGTTGGGTGTGGTGAAGATTTGTGCTCCTGATTGGCCGTTGCGTTCGGATGAGTTTGAGGTGATCTCGTTGAAGGAGGGGGATGAGGTTATTGGTGGGGCGTGGGTTCCCTCGGGGGACCGGGAGCTTGTCTTTGTGACTGCTGATGCTGCTCTCCTGCATTTCCCCGTGTCGAAGGTTCGTCCCCAGGGTCGGTCGAGTGCGGGGGTGGCTGGGGTCAAGCTTCCGTTTGGTGCGGAGGTGATTTCGTTCAATGTGGTGGATCCTGCTGGGGATGAGCGGGGTAAGCCGGTGGTGGTGACGTCGACGGGTTCGTCGGTGAAGGTTGCTCCGTTCGATGCGTTCCCGGCGAAGGGGCGTGCGACTGGTGGTGTTCGAGCGCACAAGTTTTTGAAGGATGAGTTGGAGCTAACGGTTGCGTGGGTTGGGGTTGAGCCTCATGCGGCTAATGAGGCTGGTGAGCCTGTTGAGTTGCCGTCGAAGCTGGGGAAGCGTGATGGTTCTGGCGTGACCGCTGATGTGTTTGATGTGGTGGGCGAGGGGTTCGCTCGCTGAGAGATCGTGAGAGGGGCGCACACAGGAATCCCATCCGTGTGCGCCCCTCTCACGCTGTTCAGAGGCGGGCGTTGGCGAAGATACCAGCCATGTTTTGGGTGGCGTAGGTGGGCCATTCGTGAACGCCTTGGGGGTTGACGATGAGGATCTTTTTACATCCGTAGTCGATGCTGTATAGGCCGAAGGCTTGCCCGACTTTGGGGGTTTTTGCTTGGGTGGTGCATCCAGCGCGACGTGCGTATTCGCTTACGGCGAGGTAGCGGTTGGTGCGGGCCCACGGTGGGATGGCGGCGTGTAGCCCTGGTGGGATTGCTCCGTTAATGGGAACGAGCCAATCTTGGTAGCCGTGGTAGGCGACGAGGGGTGCCGTTCGTTTGGGGCAGTTGGGGGTGATGGTGACTCCAGCAACCGGGGCTGCTGCGGCGAAGAGGTTAGTGCTGCAGAACATGGTGCTGGTCATGTGTGCGCCCATGGAGTGCCCGGTGATGTAGACCCTTTTGGGGTCGTGGCATTTGTAGTTTTCGACGAGGCTAGTGAGGGTTTTGACGTCTACTGAGCCAGGGTTGATGTCCCACACTCGGTCGGTGGATTCGCGCGCGGTTGGCCTCAGGAGTTCCCACCCGCGCTTGGCCGCTTCAGCGCGCCAGCCGGAATAGTCGGCGAGGGATTCCCCGTTGCCGCCGTAGCCGTGGAGGAGTAGGACGAGGGGCTTGAGTCCGGTTGGACAAGCGTTCGCGGCTTGAATTGGCTTCTTCTTGTTGGGCCTTTTGGCTTTAGCCTTCTTCGCTTTACTCTTGGTGGATTGTAGTTTAGCCTCGGCCGCGGATACTGTTGTTGTGGTGACGCTGTTGTCGGTCGCTGCGGTTGCTAGCGTGGGGGCTGCGATGAGGGTGCTCAAAAAGATTGAGGCGCAGGCGGCGAGGGTTCGCGAGGCGCGCATGTGCTGTCTCCGATACTGGTAGGGAATAGATGTAGTGTTATTCCTGCTTTCTCTATCGGCGGTGTGCGGTTTTGGCGGTTTTGGCGGTTTTGGCCGTTTTGCTGGGGTTGCGGGCTCGGACGCTAATAGACTTGCTTTCCCCTGCTGTTCGACATTTCAGAGGCGCGCTTTGGCGAAGACGCCGCTCATGTGGGCGGTGGCGTAGGTGGGCCACTCGTGTTCACCCTGTGGGTTGACGATGAGGGTTTTGTTGCACCCGTAGTCGTTTATGGTTTGTCCGAATGCGTGGGTGACTTTGGGTGTTCTGGCTTGGGTAATACACCCGGCGCGGCGTGCGTATTCGCTTACGGCGAGGTAGCGGTTGGTGCGGGCCCACGGTGGGATGGCGGCGTGTAGCCCTGGTGGGAT
>CXWK01000134.1_pt2 | contig 57509 bp, 41 predicted proteins | sample 590851 | NCBI WGS metagenome assembly CXWK01 (sample SAMEA3498364, study PRJEB10139) | wastewater metagenome | biome: wastewater treatment plant; material: activated sludge | place: Denmark | collected 2014-08-01 | reverse complement strand
CGCCAGGCTTCTCTCATCACTTCGCGACGCAGAGCCTCGCGGCTCTGGCGGTGGCGTTGCTCGAAGGAGTAGGTGGTAGCCTTCCCACTGCGCCCCGTCACCGCGCCGCGACTGAGGTAGAAGATCTCCTTCTCTCGCCGCGTGAAGGAGGAAACCGGCGCCGCCTCGACGCGCTCGACCTCTCCGCTGAAGGCTTTGGCGGAGAACATGCCGCGCTCGCCGTCGCTGTCGGAGTTGAGCTGCGTGCCGACGGAGGCATTGAAGTACACGAGGTCGGAATCTGCGTTCCAACCGAGCGCGCTCTCGTTGCCCTCGCGACGCGTCAGGCGCCGCACCCGCCGCGTAAGACCGTCCCAATCCACTTCGAGCGCCTCCACCGCCTTCTTCTCCTTCTGCTTCTCGAGCTCGAGAGTCCAGTGCTGATCGCCGGAGACGAGCGCACCGGAGAACTTACCCCCGTCGCCGAGCGTGAGGGTGAGATTCGAGGAGACGCCGTCTGCGGTCCACTGCCCACGCAATTCCTTCTTCTCGGCGTCCCAGACCACTTCCGCGAGCGGACCGATGAAGAGCGTCGAGGCTATCTCCAGGCTCAGAGCACCGCCTTCGCCTTCACTCACGATCAAGCTGGCCTCCACGCCTTCCTCGCTGGCTGGCTCCGGACCTTTGAGCAATCCCTTCCAAGTTCCGGCCGCCGCGTGCGGCTTCGGCTCCGGCTTCTTCTCCTTCTCCGCTTTCTCTGCTGCCTCCTTCGCCTCGAGTCGCTCCTGCTCCGTGCGGTCGAGATCTTCGGCACGCAACCACGCGACCCACACGTCCGTCTCGTCGAGCATCAGTCGCCGCGAAGTGAAGGCGATTTTGCGGCCGTCCGGTGACCAGTGCGGATTGCCGTCGTTGTCCGGATGGCGGGTCAGGTTGAAGGGTTTGACGCCGGGCGCATCCACTGCGAGTCCGTCCACGTCCACGCGCGCGAGCCAGATCTCGTCGTTGAAGTCGGCGTCCGACTGCGCGTAAGCGAGCCAACGCGAATCCGGCGACCAGTCGTACTCCGGCGCCGAGAAGGAATCGGTGATCGTGCGCCGAGCGATCAGCGTCGCCGGATCACCCACCACCAAGCGGCCGAGGCCGACGATCCATGCCAGCGTCTCGCCATCGGGAGCGAGAGCGAGCCCGTATTCGTCCTCTGGCGTCATGGTGAGACGTTCCTCCACGAAACTGCTCGCCTTCCAGAAGGGCTCGTCCGCGCGCGCCGGGCGCACGCGATAGACCTCGGCGTTGCCGTCGCGCTCGCTGACGAAGAGCAGCGCCTTGCCCTCCTCCACCCACACCGGCTCGGAGTCGGGCGCCGGATGTGAAGTCACGCGTGCGCTGCGCTTGATCTCGTCGTGCTTGCGCAGCACGTAGAGGTCGCCGCCGGCCTCGAAAGCGATGCTCTCGCCGTCCGGCGAGACGGCAAGTCCGCCGTCGGCAGTCGTCACCACGACTTCGGTCTCGTTCGGATGGGAAGGATCGAGCGGACCGTACACCGGCAGCGGACGCGCAGCGCCACTCGCGGTCTCGATCAGCACCAGTCCGGCGTCGAGTTCGGCGACGATCCAACGACCGTCGGCGCTCGCGTTCGGATTGCGCAAGCTGCGGCCGCCCGGATGGTGCAGGAGTCGCGCGGCACCGCCATTGCGCGCGATCCGCCACAAACCGAGATCGCGTCCGCTCTCGTTGCCCGCGCAGGCGCGATCGGAGAGGAACCAGATCGTCTCGCCATCGGGCGAGAACATCGGATCAAGATCGTTGCCGTCGAAGTCGGTGAGCTCGCGATGCGTCCCGCTTTGCAGATCGGCGAGCCACAGATCACTGTTCGCGGGGCCGCGGTACGCGCGGCGATTCGGATCCCCGTGTCCGCGCTCGTAGGCCAGCCAGCGGCCATCGCTGCTGAGCGTGGGGCGCAACATCGCCCAATCGCCGAGCACTTCGGGAGTGCGGCCGTCGCGATGCACGACCCACGCGCCTTGATCGCGCCGCGAGTAGCGCCGATCGCGCTGCGCGCCGATCAACAGCCGCTCGTCGTCCGTCCAAGCGTGCAATGCTTCGCTCTCGGAGTTCCAAGTCAGGCGTTCGGCCAAGCCGCCTTGCGCGGGCATCACGAAGACGTCGCTGTTGCCGTGCCGCGTGGAAAGGAAGGCCAAGGCGCTCCCGTCCGGCGAGAAGAGCGGGCGTCCGTCATAAGCGTCGTGAGCGGTGAGCCGCACGGCAAGTCCGTCGCTCACCGAGGCCACCCACACGTCGCCCTGGTGACCGAATGCGATCCGGCTGCCGTCCGGTGAGAGCGCGGGATGACGCGGCAGCAGCAGCTCGGGCGGTCGGGCCGGATCCTGGCTCGGCGGGATCCACGCCGCTTCCGGGAGGCCAGGAGCCGATCGCGAGGCGCAGGCCAGGCAAGCCGCCAGCGCCAGGAAGCGGGGAGCGAGAGGAAGCATCGGGGCAGGGTACTGCCCGCTTCCGGCTCCAGCCGTGGTCCCGATCCGGCCGATGGAAGCCTGTCCGCCCTTGCGTGGCGGACCCATCCGGCGCTTGCCCGCCCTCCTCCGCTTCCTCCGGTCGCAGCCCGCTGCGGCCGTGCCGACGCCCGCGTCGCCGCGCGAACGCTTCGCCGCGCGCTTCTTCGCGGACAGTGTGCGCGCGCTCTATCGCTACGAGGTCAGCGCGGTGGTGGGCCACTTCCTGACGGTCGGCCTGGTCGCCTTCTTCCTGCGCGAGCAGGTTTCGAGAGTGGTGCTGATCTGCTTGGTGGCGGCGGTGTGGAGTTGTGCGGGACTGCGACTGGTGCTGCGCGCGCGCTTCCGACGCCGGCGCGAGCAGCCGACGCTGCTCGACCTCAAGCTGCACTCGCTGGCGATTCTCGGCAGCGCGGCGGCGTGGAGCATCGGCATGCTGACGATGCTGCCGACACTGGATGCCGCGTATCGCAGTTTCATGATGATGGTGCTGGCGGGCCTCACGGCAGGTTCACTCGTCACCCTCTCCACTCGCTTCGGCACCTTCGCGCGTTTCGGGTGCACGCTGGTGCTGCCCTCGTCCATCGCACTGGCCGCCGACAACGGCCCGATGGACGGCCAAATCGCCGCGCTGGCTTTCCTCTTCCTCGGCTTCTGCATGAGCGGTGCGCGCAAGGCTTCACGCACCTTCGAGGACGGGCAGATCAAACGCTACCAGAACCAGGAAATGATGAACGATCTCGCGGCAGCGAAGCACGAGCTGGAGATCGCGTGGAGTAAGTCGGAAGCCGCCAATCAAGCCAAACAGCGCTTCCTCGCCAACGTCAGCCACGAGGTGCGTACGCCGCTCAACGGGATTCTCGGCATCACTGACCTGCTGCTCGACACCAAGCTCGAGGAGGAACAGCGCAACCTCGGTGAGATCGTGAAGCGTTGCGGGAGCAATCTGTTGCTCTTGATCAACGACCTGCTCGACCTCTCCAAGATCGAAGCCGGCAAGATGAGCGTCGAACGCATCCCGCTCGAGCTCGAGCCGCTCCTGCGCGACGTCGAGGCGCTTCACGCCGTGAGCGCCGCCAACCGCGGCGTGGTGGTGCGGCTCAGCCTCGAACCGGGCCTGCCGGCGCAGATCATCGGCGACCCCACGCGCCTGCGCCAAGTGCTCAACAACCTGGTCGGCAACGCGGTCAAGTTCACCGACAAGGGTGAGGTGCGCATCCGTGCGGGCTTCGGCGTCAGCGGCGGCGAGGCGCGGTTGACGATCGAGATCTCCGACGACGGCGTCGGCATTCCGGCCGACCGGCTGGAAGCGATCTTCGAGAGCTTCGTCCAGGCCGACGACTCCACCACCCGCAAGCACGGCGGCACCGGTCTCGGTCTCTCCATCACGCGCCAGTTGGTCGAGTTGATGGGTGGCAGCATTCACGTCGAGAGCACCTTTGGCGTCGGCAGCAGCTTCCGCCTGCAGATCCCGGTCAGCCTGAAGGAACTCGATGCGCAGTCGGATTCCGGCGTCGCGCGCTTTGCCGAGGCCGCCCTCCGGCCGACGCCAGAGGCGCAGCCCGAGGAGGCTGGACGGCCCTTCGCCGGCTCGCGCGCGCTGCTCGCCGAGGACGGTGAGGTGAACGCCATGGTGCTGAAGAAGATCCTGCAGCGGCTCGGCTTGGAAGTCATGCGCGTGCACGACGGCAAGGAGGCGGTGGACGCCTTCCCCAGCGCGCGTGCCGACCTCGTGGTCCTGGATCTCCAGATGCCGCGCCTCGACGGCATCGCTGCAGCGCGCGCCATCCGACAGCTCCCGACCGGCCGCACGGTGCCCATCCTGGCGCTCTCCGCTCACTGCGATGCGCAGGAACGCGAGCGCTGTCGAGCCGCGGGCATGAACGAGGCCTTGCCCAAACCCTGTCCAGAGCCGCAGCTCCGTGAAGTCCTCGCCCGGCTGCTGCCCGGGCGCCAACCCACCGCCGCGAGTCTTCGTTGAACCCTCAAGACCCGACCCCTTCGGATCCGATGAGCGGGTGGGCGCTGCCTGCCCCCGCTTCCATGAACATCCTGATCGCCGAAGACGACGCCGTGAGCCGTCGTTTGCTCCAGCGCACGCTCGAGAACTGGGGCCACACCGTTCATCCGACTTCCAACGGCGAGGATGCCTGGGAACTCTACAAACAGAATCGTGCGCGGCTGGTGATCACCGACTGGCTGATGCCGCGGCTGGACGGCCCGAGTTTGTGTCAGCGCATCGCCGCGGCGCAGGAAGGCAGTCACGACCCGGCATACGTGATCATGCTGACTTCGCGGGACAGCACCGAGGATCTCGCGGCGGGCCTCGGCGCCGGTGCCAACGACTTCATCGCGAAGCCCTTCAACCAGGAGGAGCTGCGCGCACGCTTGCGTAATGGTGAACGAATTCTCGCGCTGCAGGAGCAGTTGATCACCGCTCGGGAACAGATGCGTCGCCTGGCGATGACCGATCCCTTGACGCAGATGCTCAATCGCCGCGCGCTGCTCGATGCACTGCGCCGTGACGAGGACCGCATGCGTCGCGAACGCCGACCGCTCGGCGTGGTGATGGTGGACATTGATCACTTCAAGAACGTCAACGACCGCCACGGTCACGCCGCGGGCGACGTGATTCTGCAACTCGTCGGACAGAGTCTCGAAGCCTGCGTGCGCGGCGGCGATTACGTCGGCCGCTGGGGCGGCGAGGAATTCCTGGTCGCGCTGCCGGGTGCCGATCCAATCCAGTGCGCCGAAGTCGCCGAACGCTGCCGCAGCTCGATTGCCGCGCAGAAGGCCGCCCTCGAGGACGGCGAGGTAGCGCAAGTCACCGCCTCCTTCGGCACCGCCTCCACCGAAGGCACCGATCGCAACGAATTGATGAGCCTGATCGAGAACGCGGACAAAGCGCTCTACTGGGCCAAGGAGTCCGGTCGCAATCGCGTCAAGATCTACGTGCCGAGCGCGGATCCCTCGGTCAAACGCAAGCAGAGCTAGCGGGCGCGTGGGCGGCGCAGCAACAACTGCACTGCGACGAAGATGAGGAAGAGGCTGAAGCAGCGCGCGAGCGTCGGCGCGTCGAGTCCCTCATTCCGCAGCAGCACACCGCCGCAGGCGCCGAAGATCGCCGCCGGCAGCAGCGCGCGCAAGGGTTGCACATCCACGCGGCCGTCGCGCAGCGCACCCCAGGCGCCGAAGGCGGCGGTCGGGATCATCGCCAAGAGGCTGGTGGCCGCCGCGGCGTGCGGTGAGACTCCGCCGAGCAGAAAGATCAGGCCCGGCACCACCACCACACCGCCGCCGACGCCGAACAGGATGGCGCACACGCCGGCAACGACGCCGAGCAGGACCGCGCCGGCTGCCTGCGCCAGCGGCGCGTCCGGCAGCAGTCCGACGACCGGGCCGTGCGGCACGCCGCCGCCGAGGCCGAATTGACGCGCGGCAACGGCAAGGAGGAGGAGTGCAAAGAGCAGTCGCAAGCGCGACTCCGCAAGCACGCGCGCGGGACTGCGGCCGAGTTGCACGCCGAGGAAGCCTCCGACCGCGAGCAGCACGGCGAGCTTCCACTCCTGCTGGTGCGGGGCGAGCACGGACTCCATCAACACGCCGGCTAAAGCCACTGGGGCGACCATCGCGAGCGCAGTGCCGGAAGCGCGCCGCAGCGTCATGCCCATGAGCGCGAGCACGGGACCCACCACCAGACCACCGCCGATCCCGAGCAAGCCCGAGAGCAGGCCGGCGGCGAGTCCCAGCAGGATCAGCGTGCTGCGCCGCATCAGGCGCCGCGGATGCGCTCGGCGAGGCTCGTGGTGCTGCGCCCCGGCAACAGTTCGACGAAGCGCACCACTCCACCGTGCGCGCGCACGTAATCGGCGCCGGCGACTTCCTTTCCTTCCCAATCCGAACCTTTCACCAGAACGTCGGGACCGAGTTCACGGACGATGCGCTCCGGCGTGTCCTCGGAGAAGGGCGCGACCAAGTCCACGCAAGCGAGCGCGGCGAGGACCTCAGCGCGATCCTCGAGTGGATTGAAGGGCCGCGGCGCGCCCTTGAGACGGCGCACGGAAGCGTCGTCGTTGAGGCCGATCACCAGCACGTCGCCCTGGCGCCGTGCCTCCTGGAGGTAGCGGACGTGACCGGCGTGGAGGAGATCGAAGCAGCCGTTGGTGAAGACCACGCGCAATCCTTCACGCCGCCAGGCAGCGGCTGCCGCGCGCAGGGCGTCGTGAGCGTCGGTCGGCAGGGTCTTGCGCGTGAGGCCTTCGGCGTGGAGCGCGTGCAGCACTTCGTCGCGGCCGACCGCCACGGTGCCGACCTTGGCCACCGCCACTCCCGCAGCGCAGTTGGCGAGCCGGATCGCGGTCTCGGGATCGAGGCGTGCCGCAAGGGATGCGGCGATCATCGCCACCACGGTGTCGCCGGCGCCGGTCACGTCGAAGACTTGACGCGCCGCAGTGGGCAGATGGAAAGGCACGCGCTCCGCGCCGAGCAGGAACATGCCGTCGGCACCGAGCGTGACGAGTAGCAGCTCGAGACCGCAGGAACTCCGCAACCGCTCACCGATTCGCGCCAGCGCGGCGTGATCGGGCAAGGGCTCCCCCGCCGCGATTTCGGCCTCAGCGCGGTTGGGCGTGACCATGGTCGCGCCGCGGTAGCGAGCGAGGTCGCGATGCTTGGGATCCACCACGCTCGGCGCGCCGCGGCGGCGTGCTTCGGCGAGCGCGCCTTCGATCAATCGCGGCGTGAGCACGCCCTTGCCGTAGTCCGAGAGCACCAAGGCATCCCAGGCAGCGGCCCGCAACTGTGCGACGAGTTGATCGGCGGCGGCATCAGCGAGTGGTGCGCAGTCTTCGCGATCCACACGCAGCATCTGTTGATTGCGCGCGAGTACGCGGATCTTCTGCACGGTGGGACGCGCGTCGAAACTCTTGAGACCGGCGGTTTCGGCACCAGCGTCGGCGAGCAACTTGCTCAGGCACTGGCCGTCGCGATCCGCGCCGATCGCGCCGAAGCAGAGCGGCTGGGCTCCCAGCGCGGAAAGGTTCAGGGCGACGTTGCCGGCACCGCCGGGACGGTCCTCCTCGCGTCGCGCGTGCACCACCGGAACCGGTGCCTCGGGTGAGATGCGGCTGGCATCTCCCCATAGGTAGCGATCGAGCATGAAGTCACCGACCACGGCGACGCGCGGCCGGCCGAGGGCGCTCAAGGCGCGGATCAGTTCACGCTCGTTCATGCTGTTCTCCGTCCGCGGGCCTCACTCGGTAGCGGTCGTGGATCCACAAGTATTGCTCCGGGTGCCGGAGGATCGCGCGCTCCATGCTGCGGTGCATGCTTTCGGTCAACGCAATGACGCTCTCGTCCGTGGTCCTCTCCGGCGCGGCGGCCGTGCGCACCAGTTCGCAGTCGAAGTCCCAGAACATGGGCTGCGCCGCGCGCGTGCACCAGAATACCAACACCGGCGCTCCGCTCCTTAGCGCCAGCGCGGCTGCCGCGCGCTCAGTCGCCGCGAGTCGGCCGAACCAATGCACGAAGACGGGTGCGTGATGTGCGCTCTGGTCGGTGGCGAGGACGGCGGTTCCTCCGGATTGGAGTTGGGAAAGCAGCCGACGCACCGCACCGTGGCGCTGGATCACGAGCACCTCGTGTCCCGCGCGTGCGCGCTCCAACCAGCGCGCCGTGTAGTAATTCGACGGCAGCCGCATCGGGAAGGCGGGCCGGAGGCCGGCGGCGGCGAGCGCCGCTCCGGCAACGTCCACGCTGCCGAGGTGAGGCAGCACCGCAACCACCGGATGACCGCGCAGGCTCGCGAGCAGTTCCCGCGCGCCCGGCGCCCAGCGAATCCGCTCGCCGAGCCGCGCGCCGAGCCGACGCGAAGCGAGCACGATGTCCACACCCGCATGACCGAGGTGCGCGCAGGAGCGCCGCAGCAAGCGATCGCGCTCGCTCGGCGCAAGCTGCGGCATGGCGCAGCCGAGCTGCTCGCGCCCGGCGCGGCGGCGGCGCGGCAACAACCAAGCAATCCGGCCGAGCGCGCCGCCGAGGGCGTATGCGGCACGCACGGGCAACACGGCAACCAAGCCGATCAGCGCCGCCGAGGGCGCCCAGAAGAGCCACGGGATCAGGCCCGGCTTGCGCTTCCAGCGACCGAAGATGCGTTGGCGCAGCGCACGCAGACCGCCCGGCGGCGGTGCCGGCGCGGCCTGCATCAGCGGGCACCTCCGCGGCCGTGCGGGTCGTGCGCCTGCCACAGCGGCTCGATGCGCGCGGCGCGCGCCGGCAGGTGCAGCGCCGCCAACAATGCTTCCCAATGCTCGCCGCCGTGCGAGAACTCCCAGTCCACGCGCACTTCCCAGACGCCTGGCCCGACCATGCCGCGTAGCTTGCTGGCATCTTTCTCAGTGACCAAGACCGCCGGCTCGCGTGCCCAGTCGGCGAGGTCCGCGGGTTTCCAGGCGTGGTGATCGGGCATCCACTGCAGAGCGGTCGGCTCGACTCCCGCCGCTCGACAGAGCGCGAGAAAGGAGGAAGGATTGCCGATGCCGGCAGCGAGCCGTGCGCGCATGCCGCGCAGCGCTTCCGCCGGGCGCGTCGCGCCACTGGCGAGTTCGCGCAGCTCGCGGACGCGCACGCCACCTTCGAGCCTGGGCAGCGGCGGCAATCCGCGACGCGCCTGCTCCACTGTGCGCCAGATCGCCTCGCGCTGCTCGGCGTTGACCAGTTCGGCGCGTGAAAGCACCACTTGGGTGGCACGCCGAAGCGCGGCCGGTTGCTCGCGGAAGAGCCCCGCCGGAAGGCAGCGTCCGAAGGGGCGCGTCGCGTCCACCAGAACCAGGTCTTCGTCGCGCTCGATGCGCTGATGTTGGAAGCCGTCGTCGAGGATCAGGACTTCCGGCACGCCGTGTTCGAGCAGTTGCGCCAGGCCGCGCACGCGATCGGGATCCTCGATCAGGAGCGCGTCGGGATGGCGCTCGCGCAGGAGCTCGCCTTCGTCGCCGCCGTAGCCGCGCGAGAGAATGCCGACGGCCGCATCATGACGCTCCAACCACGCCACGGCGGCGAGCAGCAGGGGCGTCTTGCCGGTGCCGCCTGCGGCGAGATTGCCGATCGAGAGCGTCGGTAGCGGCGGACGGAATCGGGGCCTCCAACCGCGCGCGTAGGCGGCGGCGCGCAGACGCGCAACGCCGTCCCACAGCCAGCCGACCGGCGCAAGCAGAGTTCCGGCCGCGCCGTTCACGGAGCTTCCCACCAGTCGTGGGCGGCGAGCAGGGCTTCGAGCCGCGCGCGCTGCGGATGCTCCACCGGCAGCGGTGCGCGCTCGAGCGGATCACGCGCGCGGTCGTAAAGAGCGAAGCTACCGTCCTCGAGGTCGTGGATCAGCTTGAAGGCGCCGGAGATCACGGCCTGCTTGCGCGCGCGCTTCTCCGCGTGCTCCTGGATCACCGGCGTGAAGTCCACCTCTGCCGCCTGATAGGGAGGCACGCCGTCGCGTCCCGCGGGCACCGCCAAACCCGCGCCGCGCAGAATCGCGGCGTAGAGCTGTTGCTGCGCGACGCCACCGGCCTCGGCGCGCGGCAAACTCCAATTCCCGCGGGTGCCACGTGCGGGTCGCACCACGAGCGGAAGGTCGTTGAGCTCCGCGTGCAGAGTGCGGGTGTGGCCGATCATGCCGCGCTCGGCAAGCTCCTCGCCGTGATCGGAGGTGTAAACCACCAGCGTGCGCGAGCCGTCCGCGCGCCTGTCGAGCGCTTGCGCAAGCCGCGCGAAGGCGTCGTCCACCGCGCGCAGCTCCTCGTCGTAGAGCGCCGCGAGTTGGGAACGATCGGCGTCGGTGCAACTCGCTTGTCGCTCGCGGAGCTCGGAAGTCGGAGCCGAATCCGCGACCCAGCCGCCGTAGTTCGGGTCGAACCAAGTCTGCTCCGGATGATCCACGAAGACCGCGTGGGGATCGAAGAAGTGGACCACCAGGAACCAAGGACGGCTGCCGTCCTGACGGGCGAGCCATGCGAGCGCTGAATCGGCCACCTCGCGCGCGCTGCTGCCAGCGTGCTCGTGACGCGCAGGCGTCTCGTCCCAGAACTCGAAGCCCTGTTCGAACCCGGCGCGCGTGCCGCGCGTGAGCAGATGATTCGACATCACGCAGCCGGTGGCGTAGCCGACGCGCTGAAATTCGAGCGGGAGCGCGTGAGTGTCCTGCAACCGTGCTCCCGCTCCGACCAGCCGCATCACGCCGTGCTGAGCGGGTGGCAAGCCCGTGAAGAGCGTGGCCATGCTGGGTTTGGTCCAGGAACTGCAGCCGATCAAGCCGTCCTCAACCTTCGTGCCCTCGGCGCGCGCGAAGGCGGAAAGGGCGGGTGCGGTATCGCGCAGCTCGTAGCCGTAGAGCGGAAGATGATCGCGGCGTAGCGTGTCCACCACCACCAGCAACACGTTGGCCTGCGGCGGATCCGACGCAGTCCCACACGCCGCGGCCGCGAGAGCCGGAATCAGGCTGAGAATCGCCGCCGGATTCGGACGATGACGCTTCGAAGGCATCGGCAAGCTGCGGATGCAGCGCCCTTATGTTACCTTCCGGCGATGCAAGAGAAGCGGGCTGAGCAGGCAGGCGCAGTGGACAGCGTGCTGCTCTGGCTTTCCCGCGAGAGCGCCGACCTCGAGTGGCTGCTCGCGCGCACGCTTGCGCCCACCACTCTGCTCGAGCTCCTGCGCGAACAAGGCGCACCGCGCCGCGCCGGCGCGAGTGCCGCGAAGACGGTGAGCGTCCTGTTGCCGCAGAACGCCAAACTCCGCGCGCGCGTCGCCCAATGCCTGGTCGAGCAGGCTCCGCAAGGAAGCGCACCACCGGTCGCGCTTCCGCCCGCGCCCGACGCGTCGCTCGACCCGACGACGCTCGACGAGCAAGCCTGGCGCCTACTCTTGCGCGACGCTCTCGCCAGCGGCGAAGAACGCGGGGCGGACACGGTGCGTGCGGTGAAGACCCTCGCCGACGCGCTGCTATCTCCCTGCGCGGACACCGCCCCTGCACGGTCAGCTCCGACCAAAGCGGCCAACAAGCCCGTGCGCAGGGCGCCCGCGGCGGATCCGGCCGCGCTCGCACGGCAGTCGGCCGCCGAGCGCGATCGCCTGGAGCGTGAGCTCGCGCGCGAGCACACGCGGCGGCGCGAGCTCGCCGAAGAGCTCGACGCCGTGCGCGCCGAGTTGCGCACCGAGAGTCAGCGCGCCAGCGACTTGAAGAAGCGGCTCGCCGCCGCGCGGGACCCCGGCGAGCGCGAACGTGCCATGCAGGAGCTCGCGGATCGCACGCAGCACGAGTTGGCAGTGTTGCGTCAGAAGTTCGATCTCGTGCAAGAGGAGCGCGACGACCTTCGCGCCTGCCTCGAGGACTACGACCGCTTCCTCGCGCTGCCCGCCGAGGAGGTGCCATCCTTCCACAAGCGTCCCTTGCTGCCGGAGGAACTGGACTTGAAACAGACGCTCGCCATGCGCGACGGCTCCTTCCGCGTGCTGGTGGTCGGCGGCGGCGAGCCGCAGCACCGCCACACCGACAAGCTCAGCGAGTACGCCGAAGCGGTGGGATTCAGCGCGGAATGGCGCATGGCGGAATACGTCTCCTGGCACCGTGAGATCGACAAGCTCGCGGCCGACATGAAGACGCGCTTCGACGCGCTGGTCATCCTTCACTACAACCGCACCACCTTCACGCGCCACGCACGCAGCATCTGCGACGACGCCGGCCACAAACCCTGCATCACTTGTCGCTACGAAGGCTTCACCAGCCTGCGCACCTCGCTGCGCGAATGCTTGCGCCAGCTCGCCGCGGCGAACGGTTGAACGACGCGACGCGGCGCGCGCCTAGATCGCCGTCTTCTCGACCGCGCTCTCTTCGGTGAGCCCGATCAGGCCGCGTTCGAGTTCGACCAGCGCGATCTCGATCGGGTTCTCGATGCGCTCCAATTCGGCGTCGAAGAGGGGCGCATCACCACGCACCAACTGGCGCACGCGCTTCTGGAGCAGCACGGTGCGGCCGAAGGAGCCATTGATCACGCGCTGAAGACGCTGGGGCAGTGTCAGTTCCATGCTGTGCAGATCCCGCAATCGAGCCGCACAGTCTAACCCTGCTCACCGAGGTCGGCAAGCAGATGCGCGCCGACCTCGCTCCACGCGGTGAAGGACTCCGCGCCGGAGAGCGGCTCCTCCCCCTCCAGGCGCGCCTGCAGGAAGCTCACGCCGGCCTCCTGTGCCGCTCGGCGGTCGGCGCTGGTGTCGCCGAGCAGGATCCCCGGACCGTGCTGAGCGCGCAGTTCGGAGAGCACCGGCCCCTTGTCCAGGCAACCGATCACGCCGTCGCAGGTGAGGCCGATGCGCGCGACGTCGGCGGCGATCACGCTCTGCGGCGCACGCGAAACGACGAAGAGCGGCAGCCCGCGGGCACGCACGCGCGCGAGCACCGCCAAGGCACCCGGGTGCGCAGGGCGGCCGAAGAAAGGCACCACCGTGCCGTTCCAATCCACCGCGACGAAAGCGCGATCCGGCGCGTCCATGCCTTGCGTAGAGTAGCGCCATGGCGCTCGCCTTCCTCGTGCTGGCGGTGTGCGCGCAAGCGCCCGCTCCGGCTCCGCCCGATCCGGATGCGGTGAGCGCCGAGCGCCTCCGCACCACGCTGCGCGCCCTGTGCGATCGTCCGCGCTTCGCCGGTTCCGCCGACGCACCGCGCGCCGCCGAGCTCGCGGCGGGCGTCTTCGCAGACGCGGGCTTCCGCGTGGAGCGTCCGCGTTATCTCTGTCTGCTGCCGCGCCAGATGGCGCAAAGCCTGGAGTTCCGCGCCGCCGACGGCAGTTGGACGACGCTGGATTTGCGCGAACTCCCGAATCCCGCCGACCCACTCTCGGCAGTCTCCGAGGTGCCGCCGATGCTCGGGCTGTGCGCACCGGGCAGCGTGGAAGGCCGCCTCTTCTACGCCGGTTACGGCACCGAAGCCGAGTTCGCCGAACTGCGCACGCGCCACGGTGCGGACTGCGACGGCGCGATTGCGCTGATGCGCTACGGGCTCATGTACCGCGGCCTCAAGCTCGCCAACGCCGAGGCGGCTGGCTTCGGCGGCGCCCTGCTCTACACCGACTCCCTCGACGACGGGGCGGAGCGCGGCCCGGCGCTGCCGAATGGCCCGTGGCGCCCCGCCAGCGGCATTCAGCGCGGATCGGTAAACAACGCCGAAGGCGACCCACTGACCCCCGGCTGGGCTGCGCTCGCAGAAGCGGGTCGCCTCCTGCGTGACGAAGCCGAGGGCCTCGTGCGCATCCCCGGGCTCCCGCTGTCCCAGGAAAATGCTTCCCTATTGATGAGCGGTTCCGAACGTGCGCTCGGTCCCTTGCCTTCCAGCGTGCGCCTACGCGTCGAGCAGGACGAGACCCTCCTGCCGGTCGAGAACGTGCTCGGCTGGATCGAAGGCACGGAGCGGCCGGACGAGTGGGTGCTGCTCGGTGCGCACCGCGATTCCTGGGGTCCGGGCGCGGTGGACAACGGCAGCGGCTCGACCGTGATCCTCGAAATCGCGCGCGTGCTCGGCAAAGCGCTCGCGACGGGTTGGCGGCCGCAGCGGACGCTGGTGCTCGCGACCTGGGACGCCGAGGAATGGGGGCTGGTCGGCAGCACCGAATGGGTCGAGCAGTACGCGCGCCTGCTGCGCGAGCGCGCCGTCGCCTACGTCAACCTCGACGTGGTGGCGAGCGGTCCGAACTTCGGCGCCTCCTGCACGCCCGGGTTGGTGGAACTGCTGCGCGCCGCATGCTTAGCGGAGGGATTGAGCGCACCTGCGAACCTCGGCACCCCCGGCGGCGGCTCCGACCACGTGCCCTTCCTCGAGCTCGCCGGCGTCGAAGTGCTGACCTACGGCTTCAGTGGCGGTAGCGGCACCTATCACTCCTCGCTCGACACTCCCTGGGTGGTCGAGAGCTTCCTCGATCCGGATTTCCTTCATCACGCGCGCGCGGCGCGGCTGGGAGTGCGGCTGGCGCAAATGCTCGCCGACGATGCGGTGCCGGTGGACGGCGCACGCGGCTGGATGCGCCATCTGGTGCGTGCGGCTGACGCCGAGCGCGCCGACGACGAAGCGGCGGAGCGCGCGCGGCTGGCGCTGCAGGTCGCGGTCCTGCGCCTCGCCCTGGCCGCGGAGCAGGCGCAAGCTCCTTACGCCTTCCCGTCGTGGCGATTCGCGCGCTTCTTCCTCCCGGAGAGCGCACCCGGCGCGCCCTGGCTTCGTTCGCTGCTGTGGCGGAGCGCCGGTTACGGCTCGGCGTGGTTCCCGGATGGAGCCGACGAAGGCTGGCAGCGCGTGCGCGCGATGCTCAGCACCGCCGAACAGGCGCTGCGCGGCGCGGAATGAAGGATTAGAACCAGAGCAAGCCCTGGAAGAAGATCCAGAGCTGGTCGTCGCCACTCGAGATCGCATCGCCGGCGAAGAACTGCGCCAGGCCGACGCGCAACTCGAGCTGTTCGAGCATGCGGCCTTGCAACCAGAGATCGAGCTCCTGCGCGAGATCGGAATCTCCGGTCGCAGTGGCGCCGGCCACCGGCAGCGTGCCGAGATCCTCCACCAGTTGCATCCAGTGCAACGCTCCGACCACGCTCCAGTTGCCGTCGATGGACCAGGAAGCCTTGCCGTACACGTCGAGCACGTTGCTCGGCGCGACGAGATCGGCAGCCCCGAGCCAGGCGTGGCGCTCGTCGTAGAGCGGCACGAAGGCCTCTTGGTCGCCGTCGGAGGAGTTGCCGTCGCCGCTGGCCCACAGCAATCCAAGACCGGCACGGCCGCTCTCCGCCAGACGCATCGAGACCTCTGCGTTCGCGAGCAGACCGCCGGCATCCAGCGTTCCATGCTCTCCGAACTGCGCCGCGAGTTCCGCCGACCACAGGATGCCGCCGGAAGTGTCGCCGTGCAGGCGTCCGCCCACGGTCTGATCATCGAGGTCTGTCAGGCTGCCGGCCGCGTCGTTGCGCGTCATGCCATAGAGTTCGAGTTCCATGCGCGGCGTGAGCCCGAAATCCACCCAGACGCCGCCGAAGTTCTGCTCCACTCCGTCCGCGACGGCTTGCTCTTCGACCGGTTCCGTCCAGAACAAGGTGGCGCGGTAGCTCTGGCCCTCGCGCGTGACGCGCACGCCGTCGAAGGCGCGTCCGGTGCCGTTCCAGTCGTCGGTACCCACCAACAAACCGCTGCCCAGGTCCAACTCGAAGCGTCCAATCATGAGATCGGCGTCGAACGGCGCCTCTTCCCAGAGCAGAAAAGCTTGGTGGACGTAGTCGTCGGAATCCTCGCCGACGTCCACCACCAACTTCTGGAACTGCGCGTAGCCGGAGAACTGCTCGTTCAGCTCGGCGAGCAGACCGAAGCGGAAGCGTCCGGAGCTCATGGACCGCGAATCCATTCCCTGAAAGGGCGTGGCGCCGTCGCGCGACTCGAAGCGGAAGCGCAGTTCGCCGTCGAGCGTGAGCGCGGCCGATCCGCGTGACAGCACCGGCGTGCCGACGGGCTCCTGAGCGAGCGCCGAGAGGAGACAGAGAAACAGGGAAGGATTCATCGGTGCGTTAGAAGTGGAAGGCGAAGCGGGCGAAGAGCCAGAGCTGATCGTCGTCGGCCGGCATCGCCGAACCGGCGAGGAAGTAAGCGCCGCCGAAATCGAAGCCGACGCCCTCCGCGAGCGCGCCCTCGGCGTAAACGTCGATTTCCTGTCCGAGCATGCGCCCCTCGCCGCTCAAGCCGTAGGGCGCGAATGCGAAGGCCGAAAAGGCGTCGTCGCGCGTGGAGGCGCGCCAGAAGGCGTGAAAGTCCGTGTGGAAGGACCAGCGCTCGTTCCACTGCAAACCGTAGAGGAAGGCGAGATCAATCAGATTCGAGAAGGCGAACAGATCGGCGCGCCCGTTGGAGGCGTGCTGATCCATGTAACCCGGGTCGAAGCGGCCGAACTGGCCGGGGTTCAGTCCGTCACCCGTGGCATAGCCGAGCTCGAAACCGACACGATGCCCGCCGTCAATCATCTTGCTGAGATTCATGATCAGGGCCTGCGCCCAGGTCTTGCCGGAACCGAGCAAGCGGCCGTCCTGGTGCGCGCCGAGCACGCTCCATTCCAAGCCGTGCACGGTGACCCCAAGAAAACGCAGGGCGTAAGTGGCCTGCCGGTTGTCGGGCACGTCCATCGTGCGCAGCATCGCGTAGGCTTCGATCTCCTTGTCGCGCGACCAGTCCACGTGCGTGTAGGCGCCGACGAAACGATCCTCCATCAGCGCGGCGGGACCGTTGGCACCTTCGGCGAACCACGCCGACCAATCGAAGTCGTGGCGCTCGGAGCCGCCGCTCACGATCGCGCCGTCGAAGGAGTTGGGTTCGAACAACCAGTGACGATTCGCCGACATCAAGCGGCCGTCGCCGAGCTCGATCTCGGTGCGCCCAAGACGCAGCCGCCAGTCGCCGAGCATCTGATCGGCTTCGAGCCAGAGTTGTTGAAGATCCTCGGTGCTGCGCTCGCCTGTGTCGCCCCACGATCCCATGATCTCGACGAAGGCGCCGAGGTAGGCGCCGTAGTCCACGTCCAACGACAGCGCCCCGCGCGCGCGCATCGGATCCGCAGACTGACCGCCGGGCGTGCTCAGCTCGGCATCGTCGCGAAACTCCACGCGTCCCATCACTTCGCCGCCGAGGGTGATCGTCGCGTCGCCGGTGCGCGTTTGGAGCGGCTGCTGGGCGACCGCGAGAGAAGTGAGGAGGAGCAAGATCGTCATGGTCGCCGTGCCGAGGGGCGCGATCTTCTCAAAGCCCGAGCAACGGCGAAAGTGCGGCGCGCAGGGCCACCGGATCTTCTGCCGCGCAGAGCACGAGCCGCGCCACGTGCTTCGCCAGCAAATCGGCTTCCAGATGCACCGGATGGCCGACGCGCATCGCGCCGAGCGTGGTGCGCTTCAGGGTCTCCGGAATCAGCGCGACCTCGAATCCATCAGCGTGCAGCCGCGCCACGGTCAGACTGACCCCATCCACCCCTACCGAGCCCTTCTCGACCAGGAGCGCGCGCACCCCGGCCGGTGCCTCGAAGCGGAACTCAGCGAAGCTGCCCTGGCTGCGAATGCCTATCAGACGGCCCATCCCGTCCACGTGGCCGGTGAGGAAATGGCCTCCGAGACGGTCGCCGACCCGCAGGCTCCGCTCCAGATTGACCCGCGAGCCCGGCCCCAGCAGCCCCAGCCCGGTCCGCGCCAGGGTTTCGGGGCTGAGCGCGAAGCTCGCGGTGCTGCCTTCCAGTCCTGCCACAGTGAGGCAGGCGCCGGAGACGCAGATCGACTCCCCGTGCTCGACGCCGACAGCAAGCTCGTCCAGATCCACCTCCAGCAGCCGCCCCCCCGCCTGCGCGCGACTGGCGCGGACGGTGCCGGTGCCCGCGACGAGACCCGTGAACATGCCAGGAGGATAGCAAGGGCCGGTCGGTCTCCAATCTTGCCGCCGGAGGAGGCTGAGGGTATCTTGTGCGGCCCTTTTCCCGGGGGTTCCGGGATGCTCGAAGTCCATCTCCTGACCCTGTTCCCGGAAGCCGTCGAGGGCTACCTCGCCGCCTCCATCCTAGGCAGGGCCCAGCGGGCGGGCGTTCTCCGCGTTCACGTACTCGACTTCCGCCGCTTCGCGACGGATCGTCATCGGCACGTGGACGACCGACCCTACGGGGGCGGACCGGGGATGGTGTTGAAGCCCGAGCCGATCTTTGCAGCAGTCGAGTGGGTCGAGAAGGAGCACGGTCCGTGCCGCCGCATCTTGCTCACTCCCGACGGCGCGCCCTTTCGTCAGTCCGATGCCCGCAGTTTTGCGCAGGAACAACGCCTGCTGCTCTTGTGCGGTCGTTACGAAGGCTTCGACGAACGCATTCGCGCCGGCATGGAGTGGACGGAAGTTTCGGTCGGGGACTTCGTGCTCTGCGGAGGCGAGCTCGCCGCTCTGTGCGTGCTCGAGGCCGCGGCGCGCCTCGTGCCAGGCGCGCTCGGCGACGAGGACAGCGCGCTGTCCGAGTCCTTCGAAGATCCCACCCTGCTCGATCACCCGCACTACACCCGTCCGCCGGAATTCCGGGGCATGAGCGTGCCCGACGTGCTGCGCAGTGGCGACCACCAGGAGGTGGCGCGCTGGCGGCAGCAGCAGGCTCAGAAACGCACGCAAGAGCGTCGCCCGGACCTTTCCGGCGGGCCACGGCCATCGGCCGCTCCCCCGCAACCGCCTCACGAAATCTGAACGAGTCATGGATCAAATCGTCCGCGAAGTCCAACAACAGCACCTCAAGAAGGACCTGCCGTCCTTCAAGATCGGGGACATCGTCCGCGTGGACTATCTGATCCGGGAGGGCAAGAACGAACGCGTGCAGCCCTTCGTGGGCCAGGTGATCTCCGACAAGGGCGCTGGGATCTCCCGCACCTTCACGGTGCGCCGCATTGTGCAAGGCGAAGGCGTGGAACGGACTTTCCCGATCCACAGCCCGCTGGTGCAGAACATCACCGTCGAGCGCGGACCGATCAACAAGCCGCGCCGCGCGAAGTTGTTCTACCTGCGCGAGCGCGGCGGCCGGAGCGCCCAACTGTAGCCGTCCATGGTCAAGAACCTCGCCCGCAAGATCACGGGTCTGATCTTCTTTTCAGCCCTCGCGATCTTCGCGATCTTCAAGTACGACCTGAACCTCGGCCTCGACCTCCAGGGCGGGGCGCGACTGGTCTATCGCTTCGACTTCGACCGCGCGCTCGCCGATGGGCAGATCTCCGAAGAGGAGCACGCCAACAAGTCGCAGTTGATCCAGCAGATGTCCGACGTGTTCCAGAAACGCGTGGACTCCTCGGGTCTGGCCGACGTGCCGGTGGTGCCGCTCGGGGACGACCGCATCCTGATCGAAGTGCCCGGCAAGGACCAGGCCGCTCTCGATCAGATCAAGAGCGTGATGCTCAACCAGGGTCTGCTCGACTTCAGCATCGTCGCGAACGAATCCGACGACGTCGGCCTTTCGGCCGAGCGCGCGAAGTTCGAAACCTGGCGCGACGCCAATCCGGACGCCGCGGTGGCGGATTACAACAAGCTCAGCGAGGCGGAGTCGGGACCGCGCGCCGAGATCCGCTGGCTGCCCGTGAAGGAGGAAGAGCAAGGCCAGCTCGGCTTCGATGCGATGACGCGCGGTTGCGTGCCGGTGTTGGTGCAGAAGACGCTGCGCCCGCAGATGACCGGCAGCGACGCCTGGGACTTCACCGGCGGTGAACTCTCCTACGTCGGCCCCACCATGGACGGCACCGGACTGCCGGCGGTGGCCTTTACCTTCAACAAGTCGCGCCAGACCGCCTTCGCGGAGTTCACCGACGAGTACACCGGCCGCGCGATGGCCATCGTGCTCAACGGCGAAGTTTCGAGCGCGCCGAACATCAACGAACGGCTACCCGGCGGCGGCATTATCAGCGGCGGCACCAGCGGCTTCTCCCAGGAGGAGAGTCAGGAGCTGGTCACGGTGCTGCGCACCGGTTCGCTGCGCGTGCTGCCCGAGCTCGAGAGCGAAGCCGTGATCGGCTCCTCCCTCGGCGGTGACTCGATCGATGCCGGCGTGCGGTCAGCCCTGATCGGTGCGCTGATCGTGGTGCTGTTCATGATCTGGTACTACCGGATGAACGGCGTGGTGGCCTCGCTGGCCTTGGCCTTCAACGGCTTCCTGCTGCTCGGCGCGATGTACTTCACGCAAGCCACGCTCACGCTGCCCGGCCTCGCCGGCATCGTGCTGACGATCGGCATGGCGGTGGATGCCAACATCCTGATCTTCGAGCGCGTGCGCGAGGAAGTGCGGCGCGGCCGCGACGTGCCACAGGCCTACAAGAACGGCTACGAGAACGCCGCCTCGGCAATCATTGACTCCAACCTCACCACCTTGATCGCGGCGGCCGTGCTGTTCGGCGTCGGCACTGGTCCGGTGAAGGGTTTCGCGGCCACGCTCGGCATCGGCATCCTGACTACGCTCTTCAGCGTGATGGTGTTCTCGAAGGTGGTCATGCACCACATGGTGTTCACCGCGAAGAGCATGAAGAAGGTCTCGATGGTCGGGCTCCTGGAGCGCGACTGGAAGATTCGCTTCCTCGACAAGCGCTACCTGGCGGCGGGTTTCTCGCTGATCACGATCACCGGCGGTCTGATCTTCTTCTCGAGCCACAGCCAGCAACTGCTCGGCATTGACTTCGCGGGCGGCACCACCGCGCGCATCAGCCTGACCGCGCCCCACGACATCACCGAGGTGCGCGGGCGGCTGCCCGGCTACGCGGTGGTCGGCGTCGGGGACTCTGAGAACGGTTCGGCCTACTCCGCCTACCAGGTCAAGAAGACGCTCAGCCCCGAGCAACGCGCGGCGGAGAAGCTCAGCACCGAAGTGGTGGCGGGCAAGGATCCCACGCAAGACATGGTGGACGAGCTGCTCAGCAACCTCGACGAGTGGCTGCCGCGGCTGGAGAGCGGAGCGGTAGACAAGGTCGCCGCCTTCCCGGAAGTCAGCGCGGTCGGCGCGCGCGTGAGTGGCGAGATCCAGACCGCCGCGGTGCGCGCGATCCTGCTCTCGCTGATCCTGACCATCGTGTACATCTCCTTCCGCTTCCGCGAGTACCGCTACGGTTTCGCGGCAGTGGTGGCGGTGCTCCACGACGTGCTGTTCGCGCTCGGCGCGCTGGCCGTGGGTGATGCCATGGGATTGGTGAAGGTCGAGATCAACCTCGAGATCATCGCCGCCTTCCTGACCATCATCGGTTACTCGCTCAACGACACCATCATCATCTTCGACCGCATTCGAGAGAACTTGCCGAAGATGCAGAATCGTTCCTACAAGGAGGTGATTGATCTTTCGATCAACCAGTGCTTGGGACGAACGATCCTGACCTCGTTGACGGTGTTCTTCGTGGTGGTGGTGCTGTTCTTCGCGAACCGCCCCTATCACAATTCGCTGGAGGGCTTCTCCTTCGCGATGATCATCGGCGTGGTGATCGGCACTTACTCGACGATGTTCGTGGCGACGCCGCTGCTGATCACCTTCGACCGCTGGTCGCGCAAGCACCGCGTGGACGACGCCGAAACGGGCAAGCGCCTGCCGCCGCGTAGCTAGCCGAAGGCGGCGGGAGCGCGCGCGGACTTGAATCCGCGCGCGCTGGCGCGTTACCCTGCCCGGTATGCGGTTCCTCCTCGTGCTGACGGCTCTCATGCTCGCGGTGGCCGCGGGCATCTGGTGGAAGACCACTCGTAACGATGCTCCTGGGCCGGGCGCGCTCGACCCGGATCCCAACCTCGGCGCAGCCACCTTCGGGCTCCGCGAGGATCCGTCCAGTCCGCTGCCGCTCAAGGAGCCTGCGGCCACCAACGCCAGCCTCTCCGGGAAGGCGCCGACGCTTCCGCAGCCCGGATCCACGCCGCCTTTGCCCAAGGCGAGTGCCGCCGATGCGGTTGCGCCTGGTTCCCGCCTAACTCCCGCCGGGGGGGGTGATCCGAAGGAGCCGCAGGCCGCAGCGAACGAGAAGCTCGCCGCCGCAGCAGCCGCAGCAGCCACCCCGCCCGCCGCCCCCGCCAACGCCGCGGCGAGCTACGTGGTGAAGGAAGGCGACACCTTCTACCGGATCGTATTGCGCGCGTACGGCACCGCGCCGCAGGAACTGCAAGACGCCGTGGCGAAGTCGAACGGATTGCGCAACTCCGCGCAGATCAGCGCGGGACAAAAACTCACGCTGCCGTCGCTCGCGGGCTGGCCAGCGCCCAAGAAGCTCTGAGCTCGGCCCCCGCCATCGGGGGTCGGCGCCGAGTCGGGGTGCTGGATGCGGTTCTGTGCGTGGCGCTGGTCGGCGGCGTCGGGCTGTCCTTTCATCTCGCCCGTCTCGACCACCGCGCGCAAGCTGCGCGACAGCGCGCTGCGGTCAAGGCACAGCTCGAAACACTGAGTGGTGAGCTCAGCCGCGAGCTCTTCGGCGCGATTCAGTTGACTCAAGGCATCGCAGGCCTGATCGCGATCGAAGGCGGGATCAGTGAGGAGAAGTTTCGCGCGCTCACGAGCGAGCTCCTCGAGCGCAGCGATCTCATCCGCAACGTGGCGCTGGCCCCGGGCGACGTCGTCCGCCTGGTTCATCCAATCGCCGGGAACGAGGCGGCGATCGGACTCGAGTACGCGCGCCATCCGGAGCAAGGACCCATCGTCGAGCGCATGAAGCGGGAGCGCCGAATGGTGGTGGCCGGGCCGGTTCCCTTGGTGCAAGGGGGCATCGGCGTGATTGGACGGACGCCGATCTACCTGACCGGCACGGACAACACCGGCGAGCCGGATGCGTACTGGGGATTGAGCTCGACGGTACTCGACTTCGACGCGCTGATTGCGCGCACCCGGCTGCAATCCGTCAGCGAATCGCTCGCATTGCTGCTCCGCGGTCGCGACGGTACTGGCCCTGATGGCGCCGTGTTCTGGGGAGATTCCACGGTCTTGACGGCGGCTCCGGCGACCGTGAGCGTGCCACTGCCCTCAGGGAATTGGCAACTCGCTGGGCTCCCGCGCACGGGCTGGATCGCCTTTGATCCGCTGCGAGCCCTTCCCTTCTGGACGGGCAGTCTGATCACCTTGCTTCTCGCCGCGCTGCTCTATCGCCTGCAGGCGAGCATGGAGGCGCGCGAGCGCGCGACGGAATCGCTGCGCGAGAGCGAGACGCGACACCGCGCCATGATCGAACACGCCTCCGACTTGGTGAGCGTGCTCGACAGCCACGGCGTGATCCGATTCCAAGGTCCCTCCTGCGAACGCCTTCTCGGCGTGCCCCCGGCGCGGTGGCTGGGACAGAGCTTGGTGGCGCTCGCAGATCCGGAAGACGCAGCGGGCATCGCGCGTGCGATCGAGAATGCGCTCGGCCACCCGGGCCGCGCGATTCCCTTCGAGTTCCGCGTGCGCCATCGCAACGGGGAATGGTGCCACTTCGAGGCCATCGGCCGAAACGTGCCCGAGCAGTCGAGCGCCGGCTATCTGGTCGTCAACTCGCGCGATGCAACTGAAGGCAGAAAGCTGAAGGAGCAGTTGCTGCAGTCGCAGAAGTTGGAGGCCGTCGGTCAACTCGCCGGGGGCGTCGCGCACGATTTCAACAACGTGTTGACCGCGATGCTCCTGCAACTCGATCTGCTCGCCGCCGAGAAGCAGCTTCCGGAGCCGCTCGGCCGCGGCCTGCGCGAGGTGCGCGCCGACGCGGAGCGCGCCGCAACCTTGACGCGTCAGCTCTTGCTCTTCAGTCGCAGACAGGTCTTGCAGAGCCGCGCCCACGACTTGAGCCAGATCGTGCAACGGATGACGCGCTTGCTCCAGCGCACGATCGGGGAACAGATCGAGCTCAAGCTGGTGCTGCATCCTGCGCCGCTCGTGGTGGACGCCGACGCAGGCATGCTCGAGCAAGTGTTGTTGAACCTCGCCCTCAACGCACGTGACGCGATGCCCGACGGCGGGCGACTGCTGATCGAGACCATCGCGCGCAACGTGACCGCGGCCGAGCCTCCGCCGGATCCGGAAGTCTTTCCCGGTCCGTACTTCGGTTTCTGCGTCAGTGACGAGGGTGGCGGCGTTCCTCCGGAGATCCGGAGCCGCATCTTCGAACCCTTCTTCAGCACCAAGGAAATCGGCAGGGGCACCGGCCTCGGGCTCGCCACCGCTTTTGGCATCGTCAAGCAGCACGGCGGTTGGATCGAACTTCAGAGCGCGCCAGGGGCGGGTGCGCGCTTCTGCGTCTATCTTCCCGCTCGCGTCGGCAACGGCGTGGTGTCTGCGCCGGAACGCCCGGAGAGCGCGCCGGTGCCACGCGGCGGCTCGGAGTGCGTACTGCTGGTCGAGGATGATCCGGCCGTACGTACTCTGATGCACACCATGTTGGAGCGGCACGGCTACCGCGTCCTCGTCGCGAGCGACGGACCTCAGGCGCTGGAGATCTGGTCGGAGCGTTCGGCTGAGATCGCGCTGCTCCTCACCGACCTGGTGATGCCCGGTGGGGTCGGCGGACAAGCCCTGGCGCAACGATTGCGCTGCGAGCGCGCGTCACTGCGAGTCGTGTACGCCAGCGGCTACAGCGCGGAGATCGCTGGCCGCAACTTCGCGCTCGGTCGGCACGAGCACTTCCTGCCGAAACCTTGCACCCTGCGCGAATTGCTCGGGGTGGTGCGCGAGGCGCTGGACGCGCGCGCCTGAGCCCGCGGCTTCAAGCCGGTGAGTTGCTCCATTTGCCTCCGGAAGCCTCGATCTCCGGGCGCAACTGCTGCCAGGGGCGCGTCGGCAGCACCACGCTGGCTTCCCAATCCTCATCCGACCAGCGTTCGCTCTCGATGCGCGCAACGGTGCGCAGTTCGGCGAGCAGGCGGCCGGCAGTCGCCGGGATCACGAGATCCACGCGCAAGGACCACTGATCGAGCCGCGCTGCCACGACGGCATCGAGGGCCTCGAGTCCCTCGCCGGTGGTGGCGGAGACGAATAGCGCATCCGGATACTGCGCGCGCACGAGCATGCGCTCGCCGGGTTCGAGACGGTCGGACTTGTTGAGCAGCAGGATGCGCGGAATGTCCGCAGCGCCGAGTTCCTCGAGCACGGATTCGACCGCGCGCAGGTGTGAGGCAAGCTGCGGATCGGCGGCGTCGGCGACATGCAGCAGCAGGTCGGCGTTGAGGGTTTCCTCGAGGGTGGCGTGGAAAGAGGCCACCAGATGGTGCGGCAAGTCGCGCACGAAACCGACCGTGTCGGCGAGCAGCACGCGGCGACGATCGCGCAGACGCCAGGCGCGCACTTTGGTGTCGAGCGTGGCGAAGAGCTGGTCGGCGACCAAGGTGTCGGAGCCGGTGAGGCAGCGCAATAGGGAAGATTTTCCCGCGTTGGTGTAGCCGACCAGGGAAGCGACCTCCGGATGCTCGCGCGCCTGCGCCTCGCGGCGGCGACGACGCTCGATCTCGGCGAGTCGCGCGCGCAGGTCGGAGATCTTGCGATCAATCAGCCGGCGGTCGGACTCGAGCTGAGTCTCGCCGGGTCCCCGCGTACCGATCGCGCCCTCGTTACGCTCCAAGTGAGTCCACATGCGGCGCAAGCGCGTGCGCATGTACTGCAACTGGGCGAGCTCCACCTGGAGCTTCGACTGCCGACTCTGCGCGCGGGTCGCGAAGATGTCGAGGATCAGTTCGGTGCGATCCACCACGCGCACACCGAGATCCTTCTCAAGATTGCGGCCCTGGCTCGGCGAGAGGTCGAAGTCCACCACCAGCACGCTGGCCGTGACGGCACCGAGTAACTGCTTGAGTTCGGTGATCTTGCCGCCGCCGAAGGCTGCGCGCGGATTCGGATGCGGGAGGCGTTGGTACGCGCCGCCGACGACTTCGGCGCCGGCCGCTTCCGCGAGACCGGTGATCTCGGCAAGCGGATCCTCGTGCAGCGCGGAATCGCTCTGCGGCAGCAGCAAGGTCGCCACCACGGCGCGCTCGCGCGGAGCGCGTGTCGGTTGCGGACCGCGCGCGTTGCGTTCGCTTCCGCTCATGCGGAAGGCGCCGGCGGGGTCGGCTGCGTGGCGGCGCTGTCCGAGGGTGGAATCGGCGGAACGTCGGCGCTGTCCGCGAGCGGTCGGCGTGTCAGGCGCACGCCCTCGACGCCGGGCTGCGCGAGTGTGTGCACGCGCCACTCCGCGGCGGATTCCGGATGGTCGGTGCGGAAGTGGGCGCCGCGCGACTCCGTGCGGAAACGCGCGCAGCGCGCGAGGTTCTGCGCCACCTGCACCATGTTCGCGACCTCGATGCCTTCCGTCGTGAAAGGACCGAGGCGCGCGAGGTAGCCCTCCCAGGCGTCGAGCCGTTCGACGGCGTCGTCGAGCCCCGCGGCGTCGCGCTCGATGCCGACCTGCCGCCACATCAAGGATTTCAGCGAGTAAGTCATGTCGAGCAAATTGAGTTCGGCTGCGCGCAAGGGCGGGCGCTGTGCCACGCCGTGCGCGGAGGACGGGATCAGCCAGCGGCGCGTGCGCGGCGGCAGCGCACCGGCGATCCGCCGACCGGCGCGACGACCCTGCACCACGCCTTCGAGGAGCGAATTCGAGCCCATCCGGTTGGCGCCGTGGAAGCCGTTGCCGGCACACTCGCCGACCGCCCACAGCCCGGGCACGCTACTGCGACCTTCGGCGTCGCAGGCGACACCGCCGACGAAATAGTGCACCGCCGGACGCACGGGAATCGGTCGCTGCGCGAGGTCGAGGCCGAACTCTTCACAGATGCGCGCAAGCCCTGGGAAGCGCGCAGAGGCTCCGGCGACGCGCGTGAGGTCGAGGAACACGTGCGTGTCGTTGGTGCCGATCATGCGCCGGAAGATCGCGCGGCTCACGACGTCGCGCGGCGCGAGCTCCGCGTCCGGATGCACTTCGTTCATGAAGGCGGTTCCGGCGCGGTCGCGCAACACGCCGCCGGCGCCACGCGTGACCTCGCTGATCAGAAAACGCGCAGCACCGGCGAGGTAGAGGATCGTCGGATGGAACTGAACGAACTCAAGGTCCTGAGCGGCGGCGCCGGCGCGCAGCGCGATGGCGACACCGTCGGCGGTGGCGGATTGCGGGTTGGTGGTCTCACGGAAAATCTGACCGCCGCCACCCGTGGCCAGTACGACGGCCGCCGCCTCGAAGACCACGGGCTCCCAGGGCGCACCGAGTTCCGCGCGCAGAAGGGCGACGAGTCCGCAGACCTCACCCTCGGCATCGCGCAGCAGATCCACGGCGAAGGCATGTTCGTAGAGATCGAGCCGCGGATGCCGTCGAGCTTGCGCGCTCAGGGCGCGCTGCATTTCGCGGCCGGTGGCGGTGCCACCCGCGTGCAGGATGCGAGGCGTGCGATGGCCGCCCTCCTGTCCCAGCGCCCAACTGCCGTCTGGCTCGCGATCGAAGACCATGCCCTGGCGGGCGAGCCATTCCATCGCCTCGGGGGCGGCGTGGGTGATGGCCGTGACGAGGGCGCCCTCGTTCAGCCCGTAACCCGCACGGAGGGTGTCCGCAGCATGAAGTTCCGGGTGATCCTCCCGCCCAACTGCCGCCGCAATCCCTCCCTGCGCCCAATCCGTGTTGGTGTCGTGGAGTCGCCCCTTGGAGAGGAGCATCACGTGCGCCCCGGCCTCCGCCGCAGAGATTGCCGTGCACAAGCCAGCGGCGCCGCTACCGACGACGAGCAGGTCGCACCGGAAGACGGGCAGGCGGCGGAGGTGATCGGGCATCCGCGCCAGCGGAGAGGAGGGCGCGGGGCCTAGATCGGACAACACGGAAACTGGCCCACTTGCATGGTGCAGCCTGATTGTAAGCCAAGAAGGGAGCGGTCTCTGCGACGCTTTGTTCGGATTCGCGAGCCGTGCTGACGCAAGTCCTGAACCCTAAGGATCTTGCTTCTGAGCAGCTCCACGGAACTGGGCCAGCTTCCGTATTTTCCCGAAAAATCCCGGTTTGTTAGGCTTCTGTTCGCCGATATCATCTTCGTAGGCCTTTGTTCGCCCCCACCCCTGGGGGCATCCCCGACCGAGGCCCCCATCCTGCCATGAAACACACGCACAACACCCTACGTCGCCAGGACCTCTCCTCCGCGCTGCTGGTTTCCGCCATGCTCGCCCTCTTCATCCTCCTCTAGGCCAGCTCACCGCCGTCCCCTCCCTTGCGCCCCCTCACTCGGAAGCAACTCGAAGTCCTCTCCGCGATCCGCGATCACCAGCAGGACTCGGGCCTCTCGCCCACCTTGCACGAACTCGGCAAGTTGCTGAGCGTCAACCGGGTCACGGTGTACGGGCATGTGCAAGCCCTCCTGCAAAAGGGCTTCCTCGAGAACCTCGAGCCGGGGGCCTCGCGTGGCCTTGAGCTCACCGACCTCGGCCACTCCGCGCTCGGCCGACGCTCCGGCACTCAGGAGGACCCCACCCCTTTCCTCCCGGGCTTCCGCACCACCACCACCACGCCACCCTCCTGGGAACTTCCCCTCCCACTCTGCGGGCGTATCGCCGCCGGATCTTCGATCGAGGCCATCGAGCAACAGGACGAGATCAAGCTCGGTGAACTGCTGCACGTCCGTGAAGACACTTACCTGCTCGAAGTGAGCGGAGACTCCATGATCGGGGAACAGATTCGCAACGGCGACTTCGTGGTGGTGCAGCGGCAGCGGCCGCCCCAGCCGGGTGACGTCGTCGTAGCCATCCTCGAGGACGAAACGGCGACGCTCAAGAAGTACTACCCGCAGAGGGACGGCTCCGTGATCCTGCAACCGGCGAACCCTGCACTGCAACCGATCCACGTGCCGCGCGTCGAAGTGCGCGGCGTCGTCACCGGCGTGATTCGCCGCTTCTAAGCGCAAGATTTCGCCGCCGCCGCCTCCAGCTAGATTGGAAGGATGCGCGCGCGCGCCCCCGCAACCTGGCTCTCCGCTGCCGCCTGCACGGCAGCTTTGATCGCCGGCGCCGGACAAGAGCCCGCCGCGCTCGCCATTTCCTTCGAGGACGACGTCCTCCCGCTCCTCGATCGCTACTGCGCCTTCTGCCACGAAGGCCCTAAGGCCGAAGCGGAGCTGGATCTGCTGCGTTTCTCCGACGAAGCCTCCGCGATCGCCGCGACCGAGATCTGGCAACGCGTGAAACTGCAACTGACGAGCGGGCTGATGCCGCCCGAGGACCGCGAGCTGCGGCCGAACGAGCACGAGCGCGCCACCCTCCTGGCATGGATCCGCGACGCCGTGGATCCGCGCACCGCAAGCGGTCCCGCCCTGCCGCACGCCCCGGTGCTGCGCCGGCTCACGCGCTTCGAGTACCGCAACAGCGTGCGTGACGTGCTCGACGTGGACTTCGCGGCCGAGGACTTCTTCCCGGCGGACGGCGTCGCGCTCGGATTCGATCACCTCGGCAGCGCGCTCACCATGTCCGACGCCCTAGTGGAGAAGTACTTCACGGCCGCGGAACGCATCGCGGATCGCGCCATCCTCACCGAGCAGCACGCGAAGCTCCAACCGCGGCGTTACTCCGCCGACGAGCTCGAGGGCGGGCAGTTCGCGCGGGGCAGTGCGGCCTTGTCCTCCAACGGTGTGCTACGCGCGCGCGCGCACCTCCCACGTGCCGGTCTCTACCGCGTGCGCGTGCAAGCCTGGGGACAGCAGGCCGGACCCGATCCGTGCCGCATGGAGCTGCGCATCGCCGCCCGTCGCAGCGAGCGCCGCGATGTTCCGGGTGGGCAGGATTCACCCGCACTCCTCGAGTTCGAATGGCGGATCGAGAGCGAGGGTGAGGTGGCGATCGAAGTGGCTTTCGTGAACGATTACTACCAGCCGGAGAATCCGGATCCGGCGCAGCGCGACCGCAACTTCTACTTGGATTGGATCGAGATCGAGGGACCGCTCGACGCACTGCCGACGCCGCCCTTCCAGCGTGAGCTCTTCGCGCGCTTCGGCGCGGAACTCGGCGCCGGGCGCGAGCGCGCCATGCTCGCATGGATGACGGGCCGGTTGTGGCGTCGGCCGCCGACGCACGGAGAGCTCGAACGACTTGACGCGCTCACTCCTCCCGCGGCGCCCCTCGAAGTCGCGGTCCGCGACGCGCTCGTGGCACTGCTCGCTTCGCCCCACTTCCTCTTCCGCTTCGAATTCAACCCTCCGCGTGAAGCTGCAGGCGACGGGGTACGCACGCTCAACGCCTACGAGCTCGCCAGTCGTCTGTCCTATTTCTTGTGGAGCAGTGCTCCCGACGAGCAACTTGCCGCGGCCGCGGCTTCCGGTGCGCTGCTGCGGACGGAAACGCTTGCGCAGGAGGCCGCACGTCTGCTCGAGAACGCGCGCGCGCGCGCACTCGCCACTTCCTTCGCCGCACAGTGGCTGGAACTGCGCAATCTCGATCGCGTGACGCCCGATCCCGAGCGTCATCCCGGCTTCACCCCCGCGCTCCGCGGATCCATGCGCGAGGAATCCTTGCGCTTGTTCGAGTACGTACTGCGAGAGGAGCGCAACCTGTGGGAACTGCTCGATGCCGACTACGCCTTCCTCGACCAGGAGCTGGCGGCGCACTACGGCATCGCCGGCATCACGGGACCGGAATTCCGGCGCGTGTCTCTCGCCGGGACTCCCCGCCGCGGCGTGCTCGGCCAAGCCGCCGTGCTCACTGTCACCAGCACGCCGACGCGCACCGCACCCGTGAAGCGCGGCAAGTTCATCCTTGACAATCTGCTCGGTCAACCGCTCCCCCCCCCTCCGCCGGGAGTGGACAGTCTCGACGAGGATCCCGCCGCGGCGAAAGCTGCCTCCCTGCGCGAGCGTCTCGCGCGTCACCGCGCCGATCCGGCCTGCAGCGCCTGCCACGACAGCATGGATCCGCTCGGCTTCGCGCTCGAGAACTTCGACGCGATCGGCGGCTGGCGCACGCAGGACGAGGGCTTCACGGTGGACGCCGCCGGCCGCCTCCCGGACGGTCGCGCCTTCGACGGACCGGTGGCCTTGGTGCGCAGCTTGCGCGCTGACGACGCTTTCCTGCGCTGCCTCGCTGAGAAACTCCTCATCTACGCGCTCGGCCGCGCCGCCGCGCCCGGCGATGCCGCCGCGCTCGATGCCATCCTCGCGCGCCTCGATCCCGAGCGTCCGACTCTGCGTGCGCTGATCCTCGCTATCATCGATTCACCTTTGTTCCGCGAACGCACCGTCCTGCGCCGATGAGCGCCCCGCGACTCTCGCGCCGCACCGTCCTGCGCGGCTTCGGCACTGCGCTCGCACTGCCGTGGCTGGAGCGCTTCCTGCCGGTCGCGCCGCGCGGCGTGCGCGCCCCTGGAGTCGGTGCGAACGGACATCCCTTGCGGCTGATCTACCTCTACGTGCCCAACGGAGTGCACATGGAAGATTGGACGCCCACCAGCGAAGGTCGCGACTTCAGCTTGCCCTGGATTCTGGAACCCCTCGCGCCCGTACGCGAACAGGTCTCGGTCGTCACCGGATTGGTGCACGACAAAGCACGAGCCAACGGGGACGGTCCCGGCGACCACGCCCGCGCCGCTGCAGTCTTCCTCACCGGTGTGCAGCCGCTCAAGCGCGACGGCCAGGTGGCACTCGGCATCTCCGCGGATCAGGTCGCAGCCACCGCGATCGGTTCCGCCACCCGCTTCCGCTCCCTCGAATTGGGAGTGGATCCGAGCGGCAACTCCGGCCAGTGCGATAGCGGCTACGCCTGCGCCTACTCGGGCAACATCTCCTGGCAGAGTGCCACCACGCCCGCCGACAAGGAAGTCAATCCGCGTCTGCTCTTCGACCGCATCTTCCGCGGCGGCGCCGGCGGCGATGCCGCGGCTGCCGAAGCCGAGCGGATGGAGCGTCGTCGCTCGGTGCTCGATTTCGTGCTCGAAGACGCGCGCAAGCTCCGCGCCGATCTCTCGAACGCTGACCGTGCCAAGCTCGAGGAGTACTTCAGCGGAGTGCGCGAGCTGGAGCGGCGCATCGAGGTCGCCGCCGAATCGGTGGTGCGCGAAGTCGGCGACGAGTTGCGCCCGGCCGGCACTCCGCGCGACTACGGCGAGCATCTCGCGCTCCTCGGCGAGCTCCTGGTGCTCGCTCTGCGCACCGACCGCACGCGGGTGGCGAGCCTGATGTTCGCCAACGAGGGCAGCGATCGCGCCTACCGGAACCTCGGCATCTCCGACGGCCACCATTCGATCTCCCACCATGGCAAGGACGCCGCCAAGCAGGAGCAGATCCGCAAGATCAACCGCTTCCACGTCGAGCAGCTCGCGCGGCTGCTCCAAGCCTTGCGTGCGAGCGAAGAGGGCGACGGCAATCTGCTCGATCACAGCATGTTGGTCTTCGGTAGCGGCATCAGCGACGGCAACCGACACAATCACGACGAGCTCCCGGTCCTCGTCTGCGGTGGCGGCGGTGGGCTGGTGCCCGGCGCGCATCTGCGCGCGCCCGCTGGCACGCCGATGATGAATCTGCACTGCGACTTGCTCGCGCGCATGGGCGTGGAGCTCGCGTCGCTCGGGGATTCGACTGGACGCTACTCCATCGTCTGAGCGTCGCGCGCGCATGCCCGTCCGATTCGAGCTCCATGACACTCCGGTGCCGGTGCGCCTGTGGACCGCGGAAGTCGAGCCCGCCGCGCTCGCCCAGCTCCGGCGCGTTGCGGCACTCCCCTTCGTGCACTCCCACGTGGCGGCAATGCCGGACGTACACCTCGGCATCGGTGCCACGGTTGGCTGTGTGCTCGCCCTGCGCGGTGCCGTGGTACCTGCGGCGGTCGGCGTGGACATCGGCTGCGGCATGTGCGCCGTGCAGCTCGATCTGCGTGCGGAGGATTTGCCCGACGATCTGAGCAGCGCACGCGCGGCGATCGAGCGCGCGGTGCCGCACGGGCGCACCGACCAGGGCGGCCGCAACGACCGCGGTGCCTGGAGCGAAACACCGGCGTCGCTGCTCGCTCTCTGGCGGGATTATGGAGTCGAGACGGCGCTTCCCGCGTTGCTCGAGCGGCATCCGAAGCTGATCGGAGCACGCACCAACACGCATCGGCATCTCGGGACCCTCGGCACCGGCAACCACTTCATCGAACTCTGCCTGGACGAAGCGGGTGGGGTCTGGCTCATGCTTCACTCCGGCTCGCGTGGCATCGGCAACCGCATCGGAACTTACTTCATCGAGCGCGCGAAGAAACATCTGCAGCGGCGCGGGGTGAAGCTCCCGGATCAGGACCTGGCGTGGTTCGAAGAAGGCGAGCCACTGTTCGAGGACTACCTACAAGCGGTCGGCTGGGCGCAGGACTTCGCACGCCGGAATCGCGCCGCCATGCTCGAGGCCTGTGTACGCGCGCTCGCCGTGGAGTGGCGACGTCCCCTTTCGGGACTCCGCGAAGCAGTGCAGTGCCATCACAACTACGTCGCGCGCGAAAAGCATTTCGACGCATCGGTGTGGGTGACGCGCAAGGGAGCGATCCGCGCCGGCGCAGGAGAGTTGGGAATCATTCCAGGATCGATGGGCGCGCGCTCCTATCTAGTGCGCGGCCGTGGCAACCCGGAGTCCTTTCAATCCGCCGCGCACGGCGCCGGACGACGCATGAGCCGCAACGAAGCGCGTCGCCGCTTCTCGCTCGCCGATCTGGCGCAACAGACCGCCGGGATCGAATGTCGCAAGGATGATGGCGTGCTCGACGAAATCCCGCAGGCCTACAAGGACGTGGACGAAGTGATGGCGAATCAGCGCGATCTGGTCGAAATCGTGCACACCCTGCGTCAAGTCCTGAACGTCAAGGGCTGAGACGCGCACGCTCAGCGCGCGTAGATTCCGCAGGCACTCCAGCTCGCGCCGGGCCCTCCGAGCAAGGAATGCTTGGGAATCGTGCTGGGCACGCTGGTGCCGTTCACGCGCAGCGCGACGGCGCCGGCAGAGGCTTCAACTCCCTGCTGCGTGAAGGGCAAGGGATGTCCGGCGCCCCTCTGGACCGATTGCTGCGGTGCGAGCGCATCCAGCGCGACCTCGAAGACGTGGCCACCGACTTGCACGCGCGCCGAAGCAGCGTGCGGCAACTTGGTGGCGAAGGAGATCTGACCGGAAATCACCGGCGCCTTCTCGAAGGGCGTACCCGCCCAGATCTTCGGCGCGAAGTAGGAGCCGACCAAGGCATCCATGCAGAGGAATCCGAAGAGGGACGGCGGTCGTCCGGGCTCCGGGCTCCACGAAATCCATCCCGCGGAGGCTGAGCCGACCGGCGTGGACACCATGCGCGCGAGATGCAGCACCAGATTGGGCTCTTCGAAGCCCGGTCTGGTAGTCGCGGAGAGGTGCAAGGCCCCTTCCCAGCACATCCACTGCGTGACGGCCATGACGAGCACTGTAGCAGGCTCAGGCGCCTTCCGTGAGGGGCTGCGCACAGGCAGCATCGTCCTGGCGCGGACTGTTGACGCGCGTGGAGACTGAATGCGCTTCCCAACGCAAGGCGGCCCAGTCGGTGGCGGACGGAAGCGCGCCGGTGCCGTTGCCGCTGCCGTTCAGCCAGTCGCCGATCCACTCCTTCCGCAGCACAGCCGGCATGCGATGGTGATACTCGAGCAGCGTCGGCACTGCGGGTGCAGTCAAAATCGTGAAAGATTCCAACGCCGATGCCCCCGCCGGCTGCCAGCGTTCCCAAAGTCCAGCGAAAGCGGTGAACTCGCTGTCAGCGAGCCGCAGCAGCCACGGCTGCTTGCCTGCGCGCTCCACGCGCCATTCGTACCAGCCGGTCGCCGGAATCACGCAGCGGCGCGACTTCCAGGCCGAGCGAAAGGAAGGCTTCTCGGCAGCGGTCTCGCTGCGCGCATTGATCAAACGCGCTGCGCCGGCCGCATCTTTCGACCAAGCGGGCACCAAACCCCAGCGCGCGCGCGCAAAGTGTCGCAATCCTCCGGACTCAGTCTTGAGGATCCATGCCTCCTGCGTTGCTGCGAAATTCCAGCGCGGCTCCCAGGCGAGGCCGAGATCCGCGTCAAAAAACTGCTGCACCGCCCGCGGGGTGCGCGGCTCGAGCAAGAAACGCCCGCACATGCGCGCAGGATAATCGTCGCGGGACTTGCCGCGTGGGCAAAAAAAATGCGCCGCAGGGTTCTAAACCTGCGGCGCGTGATCAAAGTCTGGCACTGACCTACTTTCGCACTTGCGCACTATCATCGGCGGCAGTTGCTTGACGACCGAGTTCGGAAAGGGATCGGGTATGACCAACTGCCTATGGGCACCAGACGACTGAAAGGCGAAGAAGCGTTGGTATTGAGAACTTTTGAGCGAGTCCCTTCCGGGCTGCGCGGTGCGCAGTGCGGAAGGGGAACCAAGCCGATCGGGCGATTAGTACGGCTCGCCTGAACACATTACTGTGCTTACAGCTACCGCCTATCAACGTCGTCGTCTCCGACGGCCCTCATTGGGACACCTAGTCTTGGAGAAGGCTTCGCGCTTAGATGCTTTCAGCGCTTATCCGTTCCGAAGTTAGCTACCCTGCCGTGCCTCTAGCGAGACAACAGGTGCACCAGAGCTTCGTCCCTCCCAATCCTCTCGTACTAGGGAGAGGGCTCCGCAAGTGTCCTACAACCACACCAGATAGGGACCGACCTGTCTCACGACGGTCTGAACCCAGCTCGCGTACCGCTTTAATTGGCGAACAGCCAAACCCTTGGGACCTTCTCCAGCCCCAGGATGCGATGAGCCGACATCGAGGTGCCAAACCTCCCCGTCGATGTGGACTCTTGGGGGAGATCAGCCTGTTATCCCCGGAGTACCTTTTGTCTGTTAAGCGACGGCCCTTCCACGTGGAATCCGCCGGATCACTAGGCCCTGCTTTCACATCTGCTCGACTTATGAGTCTCACAGTCAAGCACCCTTATACCCTTACGCTCTGCGGACGATTACCAACCGTCCTGAGGGTGCCTTCGGGCTCCTCCGTTACTTTTTGGGAGGAGACCGCCCCAGCCAAACTGCCCACCTGAAACTGTCCTTGGTCCGGCTTCACGGAATCCAAGTTAGAACACTAGTACAACAAGGGTGGTATTTCACCAATGGCTCCACCGACACTGGCGTGCCGGCTTCAAAGCCTCCCACCTATCCTACACATGTTGCACCAGGGCCCAATACCAGGCTGCAGTAAAGGTTCACGGGGTCTTTCCGTCTTGGTGCGGTTACGAGGCATCTTCACCTCGACTACAATTTCACCGAGCCTGCAGTTGAGACAATGGGGAGGTCGTTACGCTATTCATGCGCGTCGGAACTTACCCGACAAGGAACTTCGCTACCTTAGGACCGTCATAGTTACGGCCGCCATTCACTGGGGCTTCAATTCAATGCTTTACCTTACGGCTGACATCTCCTCTTGACCTTCCAGCATTGGGCAAGCGTCAGGCCCTATACGTCGCCTTTATGGCTTCGCAGAGCCTTGTGTTTGAGGTAAACAGTCGCCACCCCCGATTCTCTGCGGCCCCGGTTCGCTCTAAAGGCGAACTTCTTCACGAACTAGGGCATCCCTTCTTGCGAACTTACGGGATGAATCTGTCGAGTTCCTTAACTGCAGTTATCTCGAGCGCCTGAGGATGCTCTCCTCACCAACCTGTGTCAGTTTTGGTACGGGTACCTTTGATCTCCCTAGACGCTTTTCCGGGAACCATCTCCAAAAGCTTCGGCTCAAGGCCTCGGCATCACCCCTGGGATTGAAGCTGCGGATTTACCTACAGCATCCCTCAGGCTTGCACGCAGATGACTAGCACTGCGACTTCCTTCGACAATCCGTCACGCCATTGGTCAAACGATCTCCGGTAGTACGGGAATGTTGACCCGTTGTCCATCGACTACGCCTTTCGGCCTCGCCTTAGGTCCCGACTAACCCTGGGCGGAATTCCCTTCCCCAGGAAACCTTAGGTTTACGGCGAAGAAGATTCTCACTTCTTTTATCGTTACTCATTCCGGCATAAGCACTTGATCACGCTCCACCGCTCGTTTCCGTACGGCTTCGACGCATGATCGACGCTCCCCTACCAAACATGACCTTCACGGTCATGGTTCCGCAGCTTCGGCTTGAGACTTGAGTCCCGTTCATTTTCGGCCCAGGACTGCTCGACCAGTGAGCTATTACGCACTCTTTAAATGATGGCTGCTTCTAAGCCAACATCCTGGCTGTCTTAGCAATCCCAGATCCTTTACCACACTGAGTCTCAATTGGGGGCCTTAGCTGGCGGTCTGGGCTGTTTCCCTCTTGACGATGAACCTTATAGCCCACCGTCTGACTGCCGGGGTACACCAACGCGGTATTCGGAGTTTGGCTCAGGTGGATAGGCTGGTGGCCCTCCATTCTGAATCAGTCTCTCTACCCCCGCGCGGCAATTTCCCGACGCTAGCCCAAAAGCTATTTCGGGGAGAACCAGCTATCTGTAAGTTCGATTAGCTTTTTACTCCTATCCACAGGTCATCCAAGTGGTTTGCAACCCGCACTGGTTCGGGCCTCCACGGATTGTTACATCCGCTTCACCCTGCCCATGGATAGATCACCTACTTTCGGGTCTACGACGCCCGACTTGACGCGCTATTCGCACTCGCTTTCGCTTCGACTACGTGGCGGAGCCACTTAATCTTGCCTGACATCGTAAGTCGCCGGATCATTATGCAAAAGGCACGCCGTCAACCATTCCCCCGAAGGGGCATAGGCCTCCGACAGCTTGTACGTGCATGGTTTCAGGTACTTTTCACTCCCCTCACCGGGGATCTTTTCAATTTTCCCTCGCGGTACTTTTCGCTACCGGTCGTCCAGGAGTACTTAGCCTTACGGGGTGGTCCCCGCCGATTCGCACCCGGTTTCACGTGCCGGGTACTACTCGGGATACTTGCTGGAGTCATCTGCCTTTCGCTTACGGGCCTTTCACCCTCTGCGGCCAACCTTTCCAGATTGTTCAGCTAGACAAATGATTTTTTACTCCATTACGAACTGGTGGGTTCGTGTACAAGTCCCACGACCCCGACGCTGCAACGGCCACCGCCTTACACAACGCCGGTTTAGGCTCTTCCCCTTTCGCTCGCCGCTACTAGGGGAGTCGAGGTTTCTTTCTATTCCTGTGGGTACTGAGATGTTTCAATTCCCCACGTTCCCTACCTCATGGCTATGTATTCACCATGGGTTGCCGAGGCACTACCCTCGGCGCGTTACCGCATCTCGGAAATCCACGGATCAATGCCTGATTAGCGGCTCCCCGTGGCTTATCGCAGCTATTCCACGTCCTTCTTAGGCTCTGGACGCCAGATCATCCTCCATGCACGCTTCTCTGCTTGGATCTTTCTCTCGCGCTCGGTTCTTTCTTACCAACGCTTCTCGCCTAATTGTCAATGAGCCAACTCAACGCCAGAGCGCCTGGTGGAGGCGACGGGGTTCGAACCCGTGACCTTCGCGTTGCAAACGCGATGCTCTTCCAACTGAGCTACACCCCCGCGTCTCGAGGACGGGCTGGTGGGCCAATGTGGAATCGAACCACAGACCTCCCGCTTATCAGGCGGGTGCTCTAACCGCTGAGCTACTGGCCCGATTCCGGCATGGCCGGATGGCTGGGAAGGAATGACCCTGTCACATGAAGACTTCACAATGCCGATGATTCGAATTTGACCCGACGCCGTCCGAAGACGGACGTGCGGGTATGTCTCGCCGAAGCGAGTCCAGTTGTCCTCTGGAAAGGAGGTGGTCCAGCCGCAGGTTCCCCTACGGCTACCTTGTTACGACTTAGTCCCGATCACCGAGCTTGCCATGGGCGCCAACCTTCCTTACGGTTTGATTGACGCCTTCAGGCACTCCCAGCTTTCGTGGCTTGACGGGCGGTGTGTACAAGGCTCAGGAACATATTCACCGCGGTGTGGCTGACCCGCGATTACTAGCGATTCCAGCTTCATGAAGGCGAGTTGCAGCCTTCAATCTGAACTGGGAGCGGCTTTAGGGATTAGCTCCGTCTCGCGACTTGGCCACCCTCTGTACCGCCCATTGTAGCACGTGTGTAGCCCCGGGCATAAGGGCCATGATGACTTGACGTCGTCCCCACCTTCCTCCGTGTTAACCACGGCAGTCTTGTCAGAGTCCCCACCATTACGTGCTGGCAACTGACAACAGGGGTTTCGCTCGTTCAGGGACTTAACCCGACATCTCACGACACGAGCTGACGACAGCCATGCAACACCTGTGAACGTTCCACCCCGAAGGGTGTCATTCCCGTTTCTGGGAACTAATCCGTTCATGTCAAACCCGGGTAAGGTTCTTCGCGTAGCTTCGAATTAAACCACATGCTCCACCGCTTGTGTGAGCCCCCGTCAATTCCTTTGAGTTTTACGCTTGCGCGCATACTCCCCAGGCGGAACACTTAACGCGTTTGCTTCGCAAGAGAAGCCCGAAGGCCCCTCAAGCTAGTGTTCATCGTTTACGGCCAGGACTACCGGGGTATCTAATCCCGTTTGCTCCCCTGGCTTTCGTGCCTCAGCGTCAGGAATGGCCCAGATCGTCGCTTTCGCCACCGGCGTTCCTCCAGATCTCTACGCATTTCACCGCTCCACCTGGAGTTCCACGATCCCCTACCATCCTCGAGCTCGCCAGTTTTGGACGCAGTTCCTCGGTTGAGCCGAGGGCTTTCACATCCAACTTAATGAGCCGCCTACGCACCCTTTACGCCCAGTGATTCCGAGTAACGCTTGCACCCTACGTATTACCGCGGCTGCTGGCACGTAGTTAGCCGGTGCTTCTTTACCCACCTTTGTCAACCAACCGGCTATTCACCGACTGGAATTCGTAATGGGCGAAAGAGGTTTACAACCCGAAAGCCTTCATCCCTCACGCGGCGTCGCTCTGTCAGGCTTGCGCCCATTGCAGAAGATCCTCGACTGCAGCCTCCCGTAGGAGTCCGGGCAGTGTCTCAGTCCCGATGTGGGCGGCCATCCTCTCAGACCGCCTAGCCGTCATAGCCTTGGTGAGCCGTTACCTCACCAACAAGCTGATAGCCCATGGCTCGCTCCCCAACCGAAAGGCCCGAAGGTCCCTACCGTTTACCCCAAAGATCATGCGATCCTCAGGGACTATCCGGAATTAGCCACCGTTTCCAGTGGTTGTGCCGGTGTTGGGGGTACGTTAGCCATGTATTACTCACCCTTTTGCCGCTTTACTAGTCCCGAAGGACGTTCGCGCGCGACTTGCATGCCTAATCCACGCCGCTAGCGTTCACTCTGAGCCAGGATCAAACCCTTCACTTTGATTGCAGCATGCCTTTCGGCATGCAGGGTTGATCTGGCAATGTTCTGTCTTTCACTGTGACAGGGTCATCCTTGTTTTCACAGAACGAGGCCGCCGATGACGGCCTGGAATTCCACTTCCGGGGCGATGCGCCGCGGAAGCAGGTCGGGCATTGTGCAGCCGCGCGAAGCGGCCGTCAAGCACCCTTCCGAATCCCTCGGTTTTCGCCGCCAGAGGCGGTCTGAGCCACAGTCCGGAGCTCCTTTGGAGAGAGTTCCGTGCTGCAGCGGGGCGATATGTTAGGGCGCGGTGAGAGACGGTCAAGAGAGAAGCGGAATTTTCGCGAGCTCCCCTGCCTGGAGCGCCGCGGAGGCGATCGCATTCGACCGCCATCTCCAGCTCGATCTCGGGTTGCCGGCAGCACTCTTGATGGAGAATGCGGGCGCGGCCCTGGCCTTGGAGGCGTCACAAATGGCCTCCTCAAAAGGACTTACAAGAATCGTGCTGTTCTGTGGTCCGGGCAACAACGGCGGCGACGCCCTGGTCGCCGCGCGGCATCTGGCCGGCAGCGGTCCGCAACTCCAGCTCCGCCTCCCCATCCCCCTCGCAGCCTCAGCCGCGTCCGCTTGGCAGCGTCTTGCCGAGCACCTCCCGGATCTCTCCCCCGCCGCGCCCGATGCCGCCCTCGATCCGCGCGCCGACCTCCTGGTGGATGCGCTCTTCGGCCTCGGCCTCGCGCGCCCGCCCCACGGCGCTGCGCTCGCCTGCGTACGCATGATGAACGATTCTGGGGCCGCCGTGCTGGCTGCGGACCTACCGACCGGGCTGCAGGCTGACCGCGGCGAGATTCTCGGCGCCGCGGTGCGCGCCACGCGCACGCTCAGCTTCGTGGCGCCGAAGCACGGCATGCGGAGCGGAGAGGGACCGGCCTGCTGCGGGGAAGTGCGCGTAGCCCAAATCGGGGTCAGTGCCGCCTACGCCGCGCTGTGGCTTGGCGAACATCGCGCCCAATTCAGGGATTGAGGCGCACCTTGGTTCCCGGACCCGCGAGGTCGAAGAGCTCGATCACGTCGACATTGTGCATGCGAATGCAGCCGCCGGTCTCGAAACTGCCGATCGTGCTCTCGCTGTTGGTGCCGTGGAGGCCGTACTGCCGATCTTCCGCGAAGCCCAGCCAGCGCTCGCCGAGCGGGTTCTCCGGGTTCTTGTAGGGAACCGACGGAGCGCCGGGCGGGTAGTAGATCGGCTCCTTCTCGCAGATTTGGAGCGTGAATTCGCCGAGTGGAGTCGGCGATTCGGGCTTGCCGCTGCTCGTCGCGTAGATCCGTACCGGCAGAGCACCGGCAAAAACCGCGGTCAGCCGCAACTGCCGCCAGCACTCCACCCGCAGCGGAAGCGACGGAATCCGCAGTTTCTCGCCCGCCGTGATGTTGTCGCCGCGTTTGCGGTTGAAGAGCTTCACCCAGCCGTGGTTGATCGGAGTTCCCTTCTTGCGCAGGTTGTTGCAGATCTTCCAGTAGGAGTCCCCGCTGGCCACGACGTACTCGCTCGACGGAAGCACTTTGCCGACGCCTTCGGCAACCGTGGCCGCCAGCGGCGCCCATTCGAGGATTCGCTCGCGCGGATAACCCGCAGCGACCGCGCCGTTCAGAAGGTGGCCGAGGGCCGATCCCGCGCGCTCGATTTCCTGGAGTTCGAGCGCCCGAACCACGAGCACTTCGCGAAAGGCGAGCTGCGCGGGGTCGGTGCTCGTCTGCGGCGAAAGGGTCCGCTCAAGTCCTTGAGTGCCTTCGCGCGCGAAGGCCGTAGCGAGGCGCGTCGCTTCTGCACCCAAGCCGGACGGTGCGCGCTGCGCCCAGCGCGTCTGGATCATGGCGGCGCCGCCGCCGAGCGCTTGGTGGAGCTCGGACAACTCCGCCGCCTGTTCACCGCTGGGCACGCGGCGCGCGTCCGCGCCGCGCCGATGCCAGGCGTCCAGCGCGAGCACGGCTCCGCTGCTCTTGACCGCTGCAGCCGGCACCGCGACGGACGGATCTTGCTTCGGGCTGCTGGCAGGAACGGCTTGCGCGCCGCCGCTCGGACTCGCGGCTCCGAGATCCAGCGGAACCTCGACCGTGGAACGCGCCTCCTCGCTCGACTTCTCGCCTCCGCAGGCGCTCAGGACCAGGCAGGGCAGCAGGAAAACGGGGAGGGACCGCGGCACGGTCGCATTCTGTCGCTTGGCTCCGCGTCGTTCAAGCGCGCGCCGCGGGCGAAAGCGAAGCGCCCCGCGTCGAAACGCGGGGCGCTGTGTTCGCGACCGCCAGGGCAAGGACCACGCGGGTCCCTACGATCAGGTGGGACGCAGCCCAGAGCGGTTTACCCGCCCCGAAACGATGCTCCCGTTCAGGTTTCATCGGACCGGAGGCCTTGTTCCCCGGACGAACCGCGGACACCATCACACTGTAGCGCGATCGGAGAGACGGGTCACGGCGATCTTCACCGCGTGCCCGCCAGGCAGCTCCCAAGTGCGCGCGTCGTCGCCGAGTGCATCCGTCAACGTCAGACCGTCGGGAGCAAGTGCTTCCGCGGCGATCCACGCGCCGTGCTCCTGCAGCGCGGTCAACACCGCGCCCGACGCACCCACCTGCAACGCGATGCGATCACCGACGTCGAAGGCGCTCTCCTTGCGTTGCGTCTGCACGCGATTCAGCACTTCGCGCGCAAGGCCTTCGCGTTCGAGCTCCGGTGTGAGCGCGGTGTCGAGCACGATCGTCACGAAGCCGTCGGTTTCGGCTTCCTGTCCTTCGGCGGGGAGGTATTGGATGAGCAAGTCGTCCTTGCCGATGGAAACACCTTCGATCATCCGCTCCTCACCGCGCTGCACCGCTTGTGCTTCCGCAAAACTGAGTTGCGCGATGACCGCCGCTACGGCTTTCATCTTCGCGCCGGCTTTGGGGCCGAGGCTCGGGAAATTCGGCTTCACCGTCACGCCGACGCCGGCTTCGCGCGGATCCTCCGCCCACACCACCCGCTTGACGTTGAGCTCTTCGCGCAGTTCGCGCTCGAAGTCCATCGGCGTCGGATGACCGGCGGCGCGGGCCGCTCGGAATTGGGAAAGATTCGGCAGCAGCACAGTCACTGCCGGCAACGGCTGACGGGTGCGGATCCCAGCCTTCTCGCGGCGCGCGCGTCCGAGCTTGGCGGTGGCGAGGATCGGCTCCAATGCCGCCTCGAGCGGCGAAACCGCAGCGCCTCCCGCCGGGAAACTTGCCACGTGCACACTGCCGCTTCCTGGCGCCAACTTGCGCCAGAGCGCATCGGCGAGAAAGGGCGCCACGGGCGCGCACAGGCGCGTCAAAGCGTGCAGAACTTCGTAGAGGGTGGCAAAGGCGGCGGGCGCTTGCGCCTCCGGATCCGTGCCCCAGAAGCGGCGACGTGAGCGGCGCACGTACCAGTTGGAGAGCTCGTCCACGATGAACTCGTCGAGGCGGCGCAGCCCCAAATGCGGCTCGAGGTCCTCGAAAGCGGCGCGCACGCAGGCGGAGGTGGTGTCGAGACGTGCAAGAATCCAGCGATCGAGCGGGGCGCGCTCCGCCGGAGCCGGGGCGCGCGCGAGGTCCTCCAGCGTCCAGCCTTCGGTGCCCGAATAGAGCGCGAAGAAGTCGTAGCAAGCGGACAGCGTGCCGAGTACGCGACGGCGCACGTCCTCGATCGCGGTGTCGTCGTAGCGGCGCGACTGGTGCGCAGCGCCCGCGGCGAGCAGACTCCAACGAATCGCATCGGCACCGTGGCGCTCGATCGCAGCGTGCGGATCCACAAGATTGCCGATGCGCTTCGACATCTTCTGCCCCGCCTTGTCCAGCAGAAGACCGTTGACCAAGCAGCTCTTGTAGGCGCCACCCGGCGGAAGCTGGAGCGTTTCCTCACGACTCCGGTCCACCATCGTCATGAACACGCCGATCGCGTGCAAGGTGTAGAACCAGCCGCGCGTCTGGTCCACGCCCTCGGCGATGTAGTCGGCCGGAAATTGCTCGCGCAGTTTGTCGCGGTTCTCGAAAGGCCAGTGATGCTGCGCGTAGGGCATCGCGCCGCTGTCGAACCAGCAGTCAATCACCTGCGGCACGCGACGCATCGTGCCGGAGCAATTCGGCTCGACGCAGCCGAAATGGATCGCGTCCACGCCCGGGCGGTGCGGATCGAAGTCGGCGGCGAGTCCACCCGCGAGTTTGCCGAGCTCCTCGAAGGATCCGACGCAGCGCAGATGCTCCTCATCCGCGTCGCAGACCCAGACCGGGAGCGGCGTGCCCCAATAGCGATCGCGGGAAAGCGCCCAATCCACGTTGTTGGCCAGCCATTCCCCCATCCGACCGCTGCCGATCTCCGGCGGCGACCAGCGAATGGCGCGGTTGGCCTCGATCATCTTGTCGGCGTAGGCCGTGGTCATCAGGAACCAAGCCGGCGCCGGGAAGTAGATCAGCGGCGTGTCGCAGCGCCAGCAGTGCGGGTAGCTGTGGCGATATTGGGAAAGTTTGAGGAGGCGACCGCGCTGCTTGAGATCGCGCGCAAGATCCTTGTTGGCGTCGCGGAAGAAGGTGCCGGCGGGCACGCCGGCGATCTTGGCCAGGAGCCGCGCGTCCTCGCCGACGCAGAGGCGCGCACGAATGCGCTCGCGCTGTCCGATGCGGAAGTCATCGGCACCATAGGGTGCCATGTGCACGATGCCGGTGCCGTCCTCGGCACTGACGAAGGGGTCGCTGACGACCCGCGGCACCTCAGAGCCCTCAAGAACCTCGCGTCCGCCGCTCCACTCGAACAAGGGTTCGTAGCACCGGCCTTCGAGATCGGAACCCTTCACGGTTCCGAGGATCTCGCAGGGCTCCTTGCCGAAGACCTCGGCGAGCTTCGACTCCAGCAGCACGAACTTGCGCTCGCCGACGCGTGCCACGGCGTACTCGAACTCGGGGTGTACGCAGGCGGCGAAGTTCGCGGGGAGGGTCCACGGAGTCGTGGTCCAGGCGACGAGCTCCGCGCCTTCGAGTAGCCCCGACTGGTCGCGCAGCGGGAAACTGATCCACACCGAAGGATCATCCAGATCCTTGTAGCCCTGCCCAACCTCGTGACTCGACAGTCCCGTGCCGCAGCGTCCGCACCACGGCAGCACCTTGCGCCCGCGATAGAGCAGATCATTGGCGGCAAAGCGCGAGAGCAGATACCACACGCTCTCCACGTAATCCTTCTCGTAGGTGACGTAGGGATGCGCGTAATCGAGCAGATAGCCGATGCGCTCCGACAATCGTTCCCAATCCTGCTTGTAGGTCCACACCGACTCGCGGCACTTGGCATTGAAGGCGGCAACGCCGTACTTCTCGATCTCCGGCTTGCCGCTGATCCCGAGTTGCTTCTCCACCTCCAGCTCCACCGGCAGCCCGTGGGTGTCCCAGCCGGCCTTGCGCTCGACCCGGTAGCCCGCCATCGTCCAGTAGCGGCAAACCGCGTCTTTGAGCGTGCGCGCGAGCACGTGGTGGATCCCCGGACGGCCATTGGCGGTCGGCGGGCCCTCGTAGAACACGAAGGGCTCCGCGCCCGCGCGCGCCTCCAGGGTGCGGGCGAGCAGATCTTCCTCGCGCCAGAGGCTCAAGACCTCCTGCTCGAAGGCGTCGGGCTTCTCGAGGGGGAAGCGCCCAAGATTCGCGAACATCGAGCGGATTCTAGTCTCACCAGACGGCCGTCGCGCGTAATGCCTCTGTAGATAGAATGCCCCCGGCCCCGAATCCTCCATGTTCCAAGACTTCTTCTCCGGCGACGCACTCTGGTTCTCCGTTCCCGCCATCGCAGGCACGGCGTTCTTCCTGATCCGCTTGCTGCTGCTGGTGTTCGGCGGCATCGCCGACGCCGACGTCGGCGGCATGGAAGCCGACACCGACATGGAGGTCCACCACGGAGACTCCGGCCTCGCCGCGCAGTTCCTGTCGATCCAAGGCGTGACCGCCTTCTTCATGGGCTTCGGCTGGAGCGGCTACTTCGCGCGCTACGGACTCGAGTGGGATCTCGGCGCGACCTTCGGCGTGGCGATCCTCGGCGGCACGCTGTTCGTGCTGCTGATCGGCAGCCTGTTCAAGGGTGTGCGCAAGCTCGAAGCGAGCGGCACGCTCAAGATCGAAGAAGCCACCGGCCTCGAAGGCGAGATCTACGCCTCGGTCCCCGAGCGCGGGCGCGGCACCGGACAGGTGCGCCTCGTGCTGCGTCAACGCCAACGCATCGTCAACGCCGTCAGCGCGGGCTCCGCGCTGCCGACGCGCACCCGAGTCCGGGTGGCCAGCGTCAACTCCGACCGCACCGTGACCGTGGAACCCATTTGATGTCCCTGCACTCCGTCCTTGCCGCCGTCGCCCTCGATCAGGGCAATCTCGAGACGCTCGTGCCGCTGGTCGGCTCGATCCTGCTCGTGTTGCTGTTCGTGGTCGTGTTCACGATCCGGCAGTACAAACGCTGCCCTTCGAACCGCGTGCTGGTGGTGTTCGGTAAGGTCGGCGCGCAGCGCGCCGCCAAATGTCTGCACGGTGGCGGTGTGTTCGTGATCCCGCTGATCCAGGACTACGAGTACCTGAAGCTCGATCCAATGGTGATCGAGATCCCGCTCAGCGGCGCACTCTCGCAGAACAACATCCGCGTCAACGTGCCCTCGACCTTCACGGTCGGCGTGAGCACCGATCCGGTGCTGATGAACAACGCTGCCGAGCGTCTGCTCGGCATGGACGAGCGCAAGATCGCCGAACAGGCGCAGGACATCATCCTGGGCCAGTTGCGTCTGGTGATCGCGACCCTGACCATCGAGGAGATCAACAAGGACCGCGAGAAGTTCATGTCGCTGGTCAACGAGAACGTGGCGCAGGAAATCAACAAGATCGGCCTGGACCTGATCAACGTCAATATCCGCGACATCACCGACGAGTCGGGCTACATCGAGGCGATCGGCAAGCGCGCAGCCGCCGAAGCGATCAACAAGGCGCGCGTGGACGTGGCGCAGCAGGAACGCGACGGTGCCACCGGCCAAGCGATGGCGGTGCGCGAACAGACCGTCAGCGTGGCGCGCGAAGTCGCGAGCGGAGTCGAGGGCGAGAAGGACGCCGAGCGCAAGCAGCGCATTGCGGTGGCGGCCTTCGAGGCACAGGCCGTGGAGGGCGAGAACGCCTCCCAGGCTCACATCGCCGAATACAACGCCAAACTGCGCGAAGTGCAGGCCGAAGCCAAACGCCGCGGAGACGTCGCGCTGGCCAAGGCGCAAGAATTGATCTTCACCGCCGAGCGCGAACAGGAATTGGCGCGGCTGTCCAAGGAGCAACTCGCGCCTCAGGAGATCGAGAAGAAGCGCATCGAGATTGACGCCGAAGCGGTCGCCGAGCGTGCGCGCCGCGAAGCGCGCGGGGAAGCCGACGCAATCCTGGCCAAGTACCTCGCCGAAGCCGAGGGCATCCGCAAGGTGCTCGACTCCAAGGCAGCGGGCTACCGCGGCTTGATCGAAGCGTGTGGTCAGCGCCCGGAAATCGCTCCCACTTTGCTGCTGGTCGAGAAACTGCCGGAGATCGTCGCCGAACAAGTCAAGGCGATCCAGAACCTCAAGATTGACAAGGTCACGGTCTGGGAAGGCGGTCGCGGCAGCGGTGCGCGCGGTGGATCCGGCGGTTCGACTGCCGACTTCCTCGCGAGCCTGATCGGCGCACTGCCCCCGGTGCACGAACTCGCCAAGCAGGCCGGCATCGAGTTGCCGGGTGTGCTCGGGCGCGTGCGCGAGGAAGACGTCGGCGGCGAGAAACCGCCGCCGGCGGGTGGTCCGCGTCCGGCACCGAGTCCGGCACCGATGCCGGAATCCTCGACCGGCGGCCCCCCGCCCTTGCCGCGCGGCCCGCACAAGACTTGATCCGAGGCGCCGTCCTCCTGCTCCTGCTCGCTGCCTGAGCAGGAGCGGGTTACCCGCGCCGCGTTAACGGGCGCCGGCGGAGGAATCGAAGAGCGCTTCGGTGCTGCGCGGGGAAGGCGTCACCGGACGCGCGGCCTTGAACTGGCTGCCGATGCGCCAGAGCAGGTACACCACGGCCGTCCAGGCGAGCACGAGCGCGCCGCCGATCGGAAGCGCGAAGGCCGACGCGGTCTGCACTCCCTTCTCGACCTCAGGCATCACGTCGGCGATCAAGGCCGGTCCGAGCGCCTCGAGTTGATCGCTCATGCGGTCCAAGCCGGCGTTGGTGGTGTCGAGCGTCGCGAGCATGGTCTGCAATTGGGAACCCATTCCCTGCATCCCCGAACTGGTGGCATTGATGCCCACCAGCACGTTGCCGAGCAACGAATTGGTGGTGTTCATGGAAGTCGCGAGGCCCTCGGAACTGTCACGCAGGTCCTCCATCTGACCAACCATGATCTCGAGCATGCCGAGCGATTCGACCATGCCCTCCATCGAGCCGCGCACGGCGTGAAGCTGCTGCAGCATCGCTGCGAGCCGCTCGTCCATGCCTTCGAGACCGGCATTGGTGCTGCCGAGGCTCGAATTGGTGACGCCGAGGCTGGCGTTCATCGCCTCCACGTTGCCAGCCATGCCGGTCATCGTGTGGCTCATCGAAGAGATCTCGCCCGGCGCCTCGGCGAGCGCGCAGCCGCCGCAGAGGACTACCGGGACGAGGAACTGCAGAATTGAGGGGCGGAAGTTGCGGTCCATGCCAAAACTCCGCCCCTCCATCGGAGGGCCGTGCCGTACTCCTTGAGATCAATCCAGGCCGGAGCGCAGGAAGTGCCACTCGGTGGAGTGCGAGAGGTCGTGGAGCTCGCGGACCGCCCCCGTGCGCCGGTAGCCCAGCCCGGCGTAGGCGCGATGGCCCTCCACGAAGCGGGTGTCCGACCACAGCTCCACCTCGTGCATCCCGTGCGCGCGCGTCCAGTCCTCCACCTGCCGCACCAGCCGCTTGCCGAGACCCTGCCCGCGGCAATCCTTCCTCACGTAGCACTTCTTGAGTTCGGCGCGCAGGCCGGGGACGCGCGTGGCGGCTCCGATGCAACCGAGGATCCCGCCGTCAGCCGCCTCCAGCACCCAGAAGGCTTCGTAGGAGCTTCCCGGCGTGAGCAGACCGCGCTCTTCGTGATCCAGGTCGAGCACGTTGCCGGGATATTCCGCGAAGGCCGCGCGCACGATCGCGATCACACCCGCCGAGTCCGCGTCGCGCGCGGGACGCAGGAGCGGGCCCGCGCTCACGACGCCGCGGGATGCCAGATGGTCTTCATCTCGACGAAGGCTTCGATCCACTCCGGGCTCTCGCAGCGGCGCGCGTCGCTCCACTCCGTTTCAGCGAGCGCGCGCACGCACACCCGCTTGAGATTCTCGGCGGCGCCGCCTTCGAGCAGTTTGCGCTCGGCCTTGGTCACTCCAGCGGCGTGGATCGCGTCCACGTCGCGGTGCTCGGCGAGCGTGGCGGCGAGATCGCTGCGGCGACCAGTGAGCAGATTGACGACGCCGTGCGGCAGGTCCGCCGTCGCGCAAGCTTCCGCCAACAGCACGGTGGCCAGGGGATGCGCGCGGCTGCCGAGCGCGATCACCGCATTGCCCGCGCAGAGCGGCGGCGCGATCAGGCTGACCAGACCGAGTAGCGCAGGGGTTTCCGGCGCGAGCACGCCGACCACGCCGGTGGCCTCGGGCACCGTGAAGTTGTAGTAGGGACCCGCCACGGGGTTGTGCGTGCCGAGCACCTGCGCGAACTTGTCGGTCCAGCCGGCGAAGGCGACCAATCGGTCCACCGCGGCGCCGACTTCCACGGAAGCCTGCTTGGTCGTGAGCGCCGAGGTGGCGCGCAGCGCGTCGGCGAACTCGCCCGCCTTGCCTTCCACCATTTCGGCCAGGCGATAGAGAATTTGGCCACGGTTGTAAGCCGTGCGCCGACTCCAGGAGCCTTGCCCGCGCCGTGCCGCTGCGACTGCGTCCCGCAAATCCTTCACCGAAGCGCGCGCGCAGTGACCGAGCACGCGTCCGCGCGAGTCCTTGAGGAGTTCGGTGCGACCGCTCTCGGAGCGCGGAAACTGGCCGCCAATGAAGAGCTTCCAGGACTTGCTGACCGGGAGGCGGGAATCCTTCATCCTTCGGTCCTCAGATAAGCACGCAGACCGTGCAGTCCGCCCTCGCGGCCGAAACCGCTCTCCTTGTAGCCGCCGAAGGGCGAGGCCGGGTCGAAACGGTTGTAGCTATTGCACCACACCACTCCCGCCTTGAGCCGCGCGGCGATCTCGAAGATCTTGGAGCCCTTGTCGGTCCACACGCCGGCGGCGAGACCATAGGGCGAGTTGTTGGCGCGCGCGATGCCTTCTTCCGGGGTGCGGAAGGACATCACGGACAGCACCGGGCCGAAAATCTCCTCGCGCGCGATCTGGTGCGCGGGTTGCACGCCGGTGAAGAAGCTCGGTGCGTGCCACCAGCCGCGCTCCGGCAGCGCGCAGGCGGGTGTGTGCAGCTCAGCCCCTTCGCGCACGCCCAGTTCGAGGTAGCGCGCGATGCGTTCCCATTGCGACTTGGAGTTGATCGCGCCGAGATCGGTGTTCTTGTCGAGCGGATCCCCCACCCGCAGTTGCGCGATGCGCGCACGCAGGCGCTCGATCACTTCGTCGAGCACCGGCTCCTCCACGAACAAGCGCGAACCGGCACAGCAGACCTGGCCCTGGTTGGAGAAGATTCCGTCCACCACACCTTCGACCGCCTGGTCGAGGGAGGCGTCGGCGAAAACCAGATGCGGCGACTTGCCGCCGAGCTCCAGGCTGAGCCGCTTGCCGCTGCCAGCGACCACGGCGGCGAGTTTCTTTCCCACTTCGGTGCTGCCGGTGAAGGCCACCTTGTCCACGCCGGGATGCGCCGCCAGTGCGGCGCCGGTGCTGCCATCGCCGGTGAGGATGTTCACCACTCCGGCGGGGAGTTCGACCTCCTGCAGGATCTCGGCGAGGCGCAGTGCGGTCAGCGGAGTGGTCTCGGCCGGCTTCAACACCACGGTGTTGCCGCAGGCCAGCGCCGGCGCGATCTTCCACGCCGCCATGAGCAGCGGAAAGTTCCACGGGATGATCTGCGCGCAGACGCCGACCGGCTCGATCGGCCGCCCAGGAAAGGCGTACTCCAGCTTGTCGGCCCAGCCCGCGTGGTAGAAGAAGTGTTGCGCGGCCGCGGGTAGGTCTGCGTCACGGCTCTCGCGGATCGGTTTGCCGCCGTCCATGGTCTCGAGCACGGCGAGCTCGCGCGCGCGGTCCTGAATGCGGCGCGCGATGCGGAACAGATACTTCGCGCGCTCGCGCGCGGGCAGCTTGCGCCACTTCGGCAGAGCCGCGCGCGCGGCGCGCACCGCCGCCTCCACGTCGGCCGCTCCAGCCTGGGCGACTTGCGCGAGTGGCGCCTCGGTGGCCGGATTCACGGTGGCGAAGTACTTGCGCGACTTCGGCGCCACGAACTTGCCGCCGATGAAGAGGCCGTAGCGTTCGGCGATCTCGACCGTGAAGCGCTCCGGCGCAGGCGAATAGTCCCACAGCAGGGCCGGCGGCGCGATTGCGGCGGTGGCGGGTACGGTGGCTTCGGCTGCGGCGCTTTCCTTCATCTCAGGCCTCGACCACGTCCCAGGTGGCGGAATAGTAACCGGTTTCCTGCTTGCGGATCTGCCGCAGCACGTCGTCGAGCAGGGAGGAGGCGCCGAAGCGGAAGCGTGCGGGGCAGAGCCAGTCGTCGCCCATGCTTTCCTTCACCATGACGAGGTAGTGGAGCGCCTGTTTGGCGGTGCGGATCCCGCCCGCCGCCTTCACCCCCACCGCGATCCCGGTGGCGCGGAAGTGTTCGCGCGCGGCTTCCAGCAACACCAGCGTCACGCCCATGGTTGCGGCAGGCTCGAGTTTGCCCGTGCTGGTCTTGATGAAATCGGCGCCGTTCTCGATCGCGAGCTCGGCTGCGGCGCGGACCTTGTCGTAGGTCTCGAGTTCGCCGGTCTCGAGGATCACCTTCAGGCAAGCCTCGCCGCACGCGGCCTTGACTTCGCGAATTTCCTCCGCCACCAGCGCGTACTGACCGGAGAGAAAGGCACCGCGCGAAATCACCATGTCCACCTCGTGCGCGCCGGACTGCACCGCTTCCTCCACCTCGGCGAGCCGCGTCTCGAGGGAGGCTTGACCGCTCGGAAATGCCGTCGCGACGCTCGCGACCCTGACCGCCGATCCGCGCAACGCCGCGCGTGCCGCCGGCACCAGCCGCGGATAGACGCACACCGCTGCCACCGTGGGCAAGTCAGCGCGCGTCGGGTCGGGACGCTGCGCCTTGCGGCAGAGCGCACGCACTTTCTCGACGGAGTCCTTGCCTTCGAGCGTGGTGAGGTCGGTGAGCGCGATCGCGAGTCGCAAGCCGGCGAGTTTGCTGGCGCCCTTCAACGAACGGCGCGTGAAGGCGTCAGCGCGCGCATCCGCGGCCACCCGATCCACGCTGCGCGACGTCATGCGCGCATCTTACTCGCGACTCGGCGCGTCGAGTGCGCGCACGCCGCAGCGCACACCTCGCCCGTCGGCGCAGAAAATCAGCTCGGCGCCCTCGGCATCCAGGCGCACCAACGCGCGTTGTCCCCAGCGCGCTCCCCACGCGCGCGCCGCCTCGCGTTCCACGTCGAAGAGCACGCAGCCCTCTTCGCGCCAAGACGGCGTGACGCCGGGCAAGGAGGCGCCGGCCGCGGGGTGGAATTCGATGCCCGCCGCGCGCAACGCGGCCTCGAGTGCCGCCTGGGCGAGATCGTTCTGCGCGCGCGACAGCTCCACCGAGTTCGGATTCCACGCCGTGATCAAGCTGAGCTCGACCTGGTTGCCCGCGAGCGTCGGCGCGACGCCGTCGAGCGCGAACCACCGCCAAACACCGTCCCGCCCGACGAATCCATAGGCCGAGGAACGATAAACCGCCGCCCAGCGCGCGAACTCCTCCGCAAGGCCGCTCACTCGCGCGTGTCCAGTTCGTCCGCGTAGCCGAGCTCGGCCAGATCCGGCGCACCCGCTTCACCGCGAACGACTTCGCGCGCGGCCTGTGAGGGCTCGAAAGGTGGTGCCGCAGCGAACTCGCGCACCCAGTCCGGTGCGTTGCGTCCGAGCAGATTGTTGCGTTCTTCCGGATCCGCTCCCAGGTCGAAGGCGAACAACCACTCGAGGCGATCTCCGTGGTCGTAAGCGATCAACTTGCGCTCACCGCGCATGAAACCGCGCAGGGTGCCGGATTCGAAGCGCACCAAGCGGTCCGTCGGTAGGGGTCGCTGCAGCGGATGACCGGCCAGCTCGCGCGGCCAGTGCTCCTCCTGCATGCCGATCGCGGCCAGCACGGTGGGAAAGAAATCCACGTTGCTGCCGGGTGCCGAGGCCTCCACACCGGGCGTGATGCCGGGACCGCTCACCAGGAACGGCACGCGGATGCTCGCCTCGAAGAGCGTGGTGCCGTGCAGGAACTCGGCGTGATGGCCGAGCTCCTCGCCGTGGTCGGAAGTGATGAAGATCAGGTCCTCGGGACCGGCGCGACCGCGGCGCTGCAAGTCTTCGAACAGCATGCGCAAGCCCTCGTCCAGCTCGCGGCACTGCTCGTAGTAGGCTTCGCGCACCCAGCGCAGACGCTGCTCGAGATCCTTCGCCTCGTCCCCGGCGGCGATGCGCTCGGTCATCGCATCGAGCCGCAAGTGGAACTGCGATGAGTTCCGACGCACCGACTCGAAATCGTCGTCACGCAGGTTGGGACCGAACTCCTGCGCCAGATCCTCGCGCGTGACGTAGAGCAGGTGCGGATCAATGAAGTTGACGAACAGGAACAGTGGCTGGTCCGGCTGCAGATCGAGTTCGTCGAGCACCTCGGCCGTACGCAGCGCGGTCTCGGCCGCAGTGACGCCATCCTGGCTGCGCTGCGAGAAGCGCTTGATCGCGCTGGTGACCACGCGCTTGCTCAACTGCCCACAGGCCGCGACCGCCAGCGAGGAAGCACCGACGCGCTTGGCGAGTGCGCGCACACTATTGTTGTTGACCAGATCGTCGTCGTAGAGCTCGAAGCCCTGCTGGAATCCGAAATCGTTCCCAATGCGCGCGTTGCTGACCGTCGCCGCGCAGCGCCAGCCGAGCGCGGAGAGCTGCTCCGCGACCGTGAACTGGCCGGGTTGCAGGGCGATCTGTCCTTTGGAGAGCGCCTCGCAGTCCGCGGGGTAGCGGCCGGTGAAGAGCGCCGCGTGTCCAGGCGGCGTGCTGTTGGCGGCGGAGTAGCCGCGCTCCCAGCGCCGGCCGCGCTCGGCGAAGGAGTCGAGCCAGGGCATCGGGGCGTGGCCCTCGAAGTCGCCGCCGAGCAGCTCAGCGCGACCAGTGTCGAGCACCACCACGATGACGTCGGGGCGACTCTGCACGCTGGCGGCGGCAGTGGCGACGGCGGAGAGCGCGCGCTTGGCGCGCCGCTGTGCGTCTCCCCAGCTCGCGAGCGCGGCGACTGCTCCCAAACCGATCATCAACAGCGCGGCAAGAGCGCTCGTGCGCGGGGCGCGCAGTGCCGGCCGCAGTCGCAGGATCACGAGCGCGAAGATCGCGGCGAGCAGGATCCAAGCCAGCGCTGAGAGCACGGCCTGGCGGTAGAAGAACTGCTGCACCGTGGCCGAGAGCCGTGTGAGGAAGAGGCTCGAGAGCGCCCACGCGAGACCGCTCGCGAATGCCAGGGCATCCGCGCTCAGGCCGCGCTCGCGCAGAGCGCGCGAACGCCTCAGCAGCGGCACCAGGGTGAGGCGCGTGAGCCCGGCGAGGAGTGCCGCGAGCAGCAAGGTGATGCAGAGGGCGGGAACCGCCCCGCGCACCTGACCATGCTGGTCGTAGAGCGCGTCCACCAGCAGAGCAGGCAGAAATCCCGCCCAGAAGAGGAGGAGGAAGCGCATCGCGGGGAGCATAACGCCCGTGCGGGCGGTCTCGCTCATTGGGGCGGTCCGGCTTGCTCGGTGTAACCGAGCGCGTCGAGATCCGGAGTGCCGAAGCCGCCGGAGATCACTTCGAGTGCGTCGCGCGAGGGCGCGAAGGGTGGCGCAGCGGCGAACTCACGCACCCAATCCGGTGCGGAGCGGCCGAGCAGATTGTGCTGTTCGCCCGGATCCGCGCCGAGATCGAAGGCGTGCAACCACTCGAGACGGTCGCCGTGGTCGAGGCCGATCAGCTTGCGGTCGCCGCGCAAGAAACCGCGCAGGCCACCGGACTCGAAGCGCACCACGCGATCCGGCGGAGTCGGATGCTGCAGGGGATAGCCGGCGAGACCGCGCGGCCAGTGTTGCGAGCCGACTCCAGCGGCGGTGAGCACCGTAGGGAAGAAATCCACGCTACTGACGGGGGCAGTCGCTTCGAGACCTGCGGCCACGCCCGGCGCGCGCAGGAGGAAGGGCACGCGCACGCTCGCTTCGAAGAGCGTGGTGCCGTGCAGGAATTCGCCGTGGTGGCCGAGCTCCTCGCCGTGATCCGAAGTGATGAAGATCACGTCCTCGGGGCCGGCGCGGCCTCGGCGTTCGAGATCTTCGATCAAGGCGCGCAAGCCTTCGTCGAGTTCGCGGCTCTGCTCGTAGTAGGACTCGCGCACCCAGCGCACGCGCTGCGCGAGCTCCTCGTCCTGCTCGCCTGCGCTGATCCGAGCGGTCAACTCGTCGAGCCGGTCGCGGAAGGGAAAGGGGCGCGACCGCGCCGCGTCGAGATCCGCGATCGCGAGGTTGGGTCCGAACTCCGCCGCCAGATCCGGACGCGTCACGTAGAGCATGTGCGGATCAATGAAGTTGACGAAGAGCATCAGGGGCTCCTCCGGGCGCAGCGCGAGCGCGTCGAGCACCTCTGCGGTGCGGCGCGCGGTGTCGGCGGCGCTGACGTCCTCCTGGCTTCGCCGCGAGAGTTGCCGTAACGAGTAGGCCAGAATCGGCTCGCTCATGCGTCCGGCGACGGCTTGCAGCAGCGTCGAGCGTCCGAGACGTTTCGCGACGGCGGTCAGGAAGCGGTCGTTGACGAGATCGTCGTCATAGACCTCGAAGCCCTGCTCGAAGCCGAAGTTGCTGCCGATGCGCTCGTTGCTCACCACCGCCGCGCAGCGCCAACCGAGCGTGGTGAGTTGCTCGGCGAGCGTGAACTGCTCGAGTCCGAGTGCGACGTGGCCGTTCGGCAGTGCGCCGCAGTCGGCCGGATAGATCCCAGTGAAGAGTGCGGCGTGTCCGGGTGGCGTGCGATTGGCGGCGGAGTAGCCGCGCTGCCAATTGCGTCCACCGGCCGCGTACTGATCGAGCCAGGGCATCGGCGCCTGTCCCTCGAAGTCGCCGCCGAGCAGATCGGCGCGCGCGGTGTCGAGCACGATCACGATCACGTCGGGCCGCTGCTCCACGCTCACTTCCGGGGTGAGCGCGATCGGCACCGCCCGCTCCGCGCTGCGCCGCGCATCGCCACGCATGGCGACGGCGCCGACCGCGACGAAGGCAAGCAACACGAGACCGGCGAGCACCGGCGTACGCGGCGCGTGCAGCCCAGGACGCAGCCGCGCGATCGCGAAAGCGAGCGGCACCGCCAGCAGCGCCCACGGCAGCGCGGAGAGCAGTCCGCGTCGGAACAGGATCTGTTGCAGCGCGGTGGAGGTGTGCACGAGGAGCAGGCTCGCGAGCGCCCAGGCCAGGCCGCTGGCGAGCGCGAGTGCATCCGCACCGACCGCGCGCGCGCGCAGCGCCGGCAGGCGCCGGAGGGCGGGTACCAGCGTCAGCCGCGAGATTCCGGCAAGCAGCGCCGCCAGCAGCAAGCTCAGCAGCAGCGTGCTGACGCCGCCCTGGACCTGGCCGTGTCGGTCCTGCAACGCATCGGTGAGGGCAAGCGGAAGGAAGCCCGCCCAAAAGAGGAGCAGAAACCTCATCATGCGAAGCATACCCCGGCCCACGCTCGGAGCGCGCATGATGGAGGCCCGTGGAAGCCGCCGACTCCCTGCTCAATGCGCGCGCGCCGCGCGTACTCGAGCATCCGCTCGCGCAGCATCACCTCGGCGCGCTGCGCGACCGGCGCTGCACGGGCGAGACCTTCCGACGACATCTGCGCGAGCTCTCGCGCTTGCTGATCGCTGACGCCTTGCGCGACCTCCCGCTCACTTCCGAAATGGTGCGCACGCCGTTGGGCGCGGAGGTGCGCGTGCGCCGAATCACACCGCCTGTGTTGGTGCCGGTGCTGCGCGCCGCGCTCGGCATGGCCGAGGCCGGAGCCGAGATGATTCCGGATGCGACGATCCGGCACCTCGGGATCCGCCGTGACG
>CXWK01000288.1_pt1 | contig 57758 bp, 46 predicted proteins | sample 590851 | NCBI WGS metagenome assembly CXWK01 (sample SAMEA3498364, study PRJEB10139) | wastewater metagenome | biome: wastewater treatment plant; material: activated sludge | place: Denmark | collected 2014-08-01 | reverse complement strand
AGGCACCGAACCCCGCCGCCAGCGCATCAAGTCAGAAAGCGCTGTTGCTCAGCAGCCTCCTAGAGCGGCCGGCGGGTCGTGGTGCTGCACGGGGCCCGTCGGGGCCGGCACCTCGGCGCGACCGGGTGGTCGTCCAACTCAGCTCGTGCGGATCGGCAGCGTTCGCGGACCGCGGACCTGACCAGCCGACCAGGTGACCGCGTCGGGATCGGCGAGGTGGAAGTCGGGGAAGGCGTCGAGCCACACCTCGAGTGCGACCCGCAACTCCATCCGGGCGAGGTGCGACCCCGCGCAGCGGTGGATGCCCAGACCGAACGCGGCGTGACGGTTTACCGCACGGTCGAGGATCACCTCGTCGGCGCGGTCGAAGGCGCGTGGGTCGCGGTTCGCCGCCGGGAACGGCAGCAGCACCCAGTCGTCCGCCTTCATGGGGCACCCCTGGTAGTCCATGTCGTCGCGCACGAGGCGAGCCATCGTCACCGGCGCGTAGGCCCGCAGGAACTCCTCGATGGCCAGGGGCAGCAGCCCGGGGTCGGCCACCAGACGCTCACGGTCGGCCGGGTGGCCCGCCAGGTGCCAGATCGAGGCCCCGATCGCGCTCCAGGTGGTGTCGATGCCGGCGATGAGGATGAGCCCGATGGTGCGCACGACGTGTTCGGGCTCGAGCCGCCGGCCGTCGATCTCGGCGGTCAACAGGTACGACGTGAGGTCGTCGCGGGGGTTGTCGACGTGGTCACGGACCTGCGTCTCCAGGTAGCCGAACAGCTCGAGGAAGCCCAGCGCACGCTGGTCCTGAGGCAGGTCGACGCCCTCGAGGGTGTGGTGGACGAACGCCCGGAAGCGGTCGGCGTCCTCCTCAGGGAAGCCGAGCATGTGGGCGATGACCCGCACGGGGATGTGCTGGGCGTAGTCGACCGCACCGTCGACCACGTCGCGTCCCGCCATGTCGGCCACGAGACCCTCGCAGAAGGTGCGGGTCGAGGCCTCGAGCCCGGCGATGGCCTGGGGGGCGAACGCAGGCAGGAGCACCCGGCGGGCCCCCTGGTGGAACGGCGGGTCGGACGAGATGGGTGGCGCGACTCCCGAGGGCGCCAGGCTCAGCGGTGGGCGGTGCTCGGACATGACGACGCTGCGGGAGGTGAACCGATCGGTGTCGTGGGCGATGGCGTCGACATCGTCGAAGCGGGTGGGCAGCCAGCCACCGCCGTAGCGGTCGGTGTGGGCGATGGGGCACGCCGCCCGCAGGTCGTCCCAGATCGGGAAGGGGTCGGCGACCCAGGCGTCGTCGGTGTGGTCGAAGTCGGCGTCCCACTCGCGGACAGGCTCGTGGCGGCCCATCAGCGGTCGTCCCGGACCGAGATGGCGCGCTCGGGGCAATTGGCCTCGGCCAGGCGGGCCCGCTCCTCGTCGCCGGGCACCACGGTTCCGTCGCCGCGGACCTTGCCCTCACCGATGTCGTCGGGCTCGAAGACGGTGGGCGCCAGCGCGTAGCAGCGACCGTGCCCCTCGCACCGATCGGCGTCGATCTGTACCAACATGCGATCCCCTCTTCCCTCGATGTCGTTGCCGGCCCCCCAGCATGTCGCGCGCGTCCGCCGTTGCTTTCATGCCATCGGATATTCTCGCCACCGAAGGGCTGGAGACGGGTGATCGAGGTGTCGGCCGAGGGAGGGCCCGATGATCCACCGTGCGAGGCACGCCGAAACGGGCAGGAGTCGCCGGACGATGGCGCTGGCCGCGGCCGGGGTCATGGCCGGAGGTTCGCTCGGTCTCGCCGGCGAGGTGCTCTGGGCCACCCGCCGACGCCTGCCGGTGCTCGACCCCGTCGACGTTTCCGGCGAGGTGGCCGGTCGACGGTGCGATCTGTCGCCGCTACGACTGGTCGTGCTCGGGGACAGCACGTGCACCGGACCAGGGCTGGAATGCCCGGAGGACCTCTGGCTTCGTCGCGCCCTGCTCGAGCTGGACCTCGATCGGCCGGTCGAGGTGGCCTCGTTGGCGGTCGGCGGCTCGAGGGCGGCTGACGTGAGCACACGAGTCGATGACGCCCTCGCGCTACAACCCGACGTCGCGTTGATCGCCGTCGGATCCAACGACGCGCTCCACGGCTCTCCCGCCGGTCGGTTCGGCGTGACCCTCGACCAGATCCTCCGTCGGTTGCTGGAGGAGATCCCGGTGGCTGCCGTCGTCAATGTCGGCGATCTCGGCAACATCCCCCGCTTGCCGCGGCCGCTCAACTCGGCCATGCGTCGCCGCGGCCGCACCATCTGCCGGCACGTCGAGACGGTCGTGGCCGACCACGACCGTGCGGTGCTGCTCGACGTGACGACGGTCGACGTCCACTTCCGGGATCCGTCCGTGTTCGGACCGGACCTGTTCCACCCGAACCCGCTGGGCCACTCCATCTGGGCATCGGCCGCCGTCCTCGGCCTGCAGGACGCGCTCTCCCGGGCGTCGAGACCCCGCTAGGCCGACCCACCCCGGGGGTTGGGGGGTGGCGACCCGCCCGCCATTGTTCCTTCTCGGGCAGCGATCAGGAGCGAGGCCCAGTGCGATTCGAGGCGTCCGGCCAGCCGCGCCGAGGGGACGTCCCGTTCGACCCGAGTGGGCGGTCACCCGCTCCGTCCTGAAGCGGCCTTCCGGCCGAGCGACGCTTGCGGGTAGGTGCCGGTTGGGACATCGTTGGGCCGTGACGTCCTCGACCCCCGCGACGAGCCGCACGTGACGGGTCCGTTGTGGACGCCGAGTGCCGAACGGGTCGCCGGTTCGAACATGGCGTCGTTCCGGCAGTCGGTCAACCAGCGCCTCGGCCTGGACCTGGTCGACACCGTCGCCCTCCAGGCGTGGTCGCTGACGGACCCGAACGCCTTCTGGCAGGCGGTGTGGGACTGGGGTGGGGTGCTCGGCGACCCGGGAGACGCCGCCTTCGTCGCTGCCGACCAGGGCGGGCACCCCGTGCGCGATGCACATTGGTTCCCCGGGGCCCGCCTCTCGTTCGCCGAGAACCTCCTCGACGGCCGGGGCGCGCCCGGCACGGCGCCCGCGGTCGTCTTCGCGGGAGAGGACGGTGGCGAGCGCACCGTGACCTGGGACGACCTGCGCGCCGAGGTCGCCGCCGCCGCGAGCGCCCTGCGCGGGGCGGGTGTCGGGGCGGGAGACCGGGTCGCCGCATGGATGCCCAACGTCCCGGAGACCGTGGTGGTCATGCTGGCCACACTCGCCCTCGGCGCGGTCTTCTCGTCGACGTCACCCGACTTCGGCACGGCGGGCGTGCTCGACCGATTCGCCCAGATCGAACCGACGGTGCTGGTCGCCACCGACGGCTACCGCTACGGCGGCAAGGCCTTCGACTGCCTCGACCGGCTCACCGAGATCATCGCGGGGCTCCCGAGCGTGCGGGCGACCGTCGTGGTCGACCACCTCGACCCGGGCGCCGCGCCGCCACCGGGGACCATCGCCTACCAGGGTTTCCTGGCCGGCCATGTCGGCGCCGCCCTGCCCACCCAGCGGTTCCGGTTCGACCAGCCCGGGTTCGTCCTCTACTCCTCGGGAACCACCGGAAAGCCGAAGTGCATCCTGCACCGGGCGGGCGGCCTGGTGCTGAAGCACCTCACCGAGCACCGACTGCACGCCGACGTGCGGGCCGGCGACCGCGCGTTCTACTTCACGACCTGCGGTTGGATGATGTGGAACTGGCTCGTGTCGGGCCTGGCGGCGGGCGCCACGATCGTGCTGTTCGACGGCAGCCCCTTCCACCCGGGCCCCGACGCCCTGTTCGACCTCGCCGAGCGCCACCGGATCAACCTGATGGGCGTGTCGGCCAAGTTCATCGACTCGGCCCGCAAGGCCGGTCTGCGCCCCGTCGACACGCACGACCTCGGGGCCTTGCGCACCATCTGCTCGACCGGATCACCCCTCGGCGTCGAGGGCTTCGAGTGGGTCTACGACTCGGTCAAGCCCGACGTGCACCTGGCCTCGATCTCCGGGGGCACCGATCTCTGCGGCTGTTTCGTGGCCGGCGATCCCACCCGGCCCGTCTGGCCCGGCGAGATCCAGGGCCCGGGCCTCGGCATGGACGTCGACGTGTTCGACGATGACGGCGCACCGGTCGCGTCGGGCATCCGTGGCGAGCTCGTGTGCCGCAGCGCGTTCCCCTCCGTGCCGATCGGCTTCGTGGGCGACGACGACGGCGCCCGGTTCCGGGCCGCCTACTTCGAGCGCTTCCCGGACGTCTGGGCCCACGGCGACTTCGCGAGCTGGACCGACCACGGGGGCCTGGTCATCCACGGCCGCAGCGATGCCACCCTCAACGCGGGCGGGGTGCGCATCGGCACCGCCGAGCTGTACCGGGTGGTCGAGAACATCGCGGAGGTGGCCGAGGCCGTCGCCGTGGGCCAGGAGTGGGACGGCGACACCCGCATCGTCCTGTTCGTGCGGCTCGTCGACGGCGCCGACCTCGACGAGCATCTCGTCGGCGAGATCCGGCGGCGGGTCCGGAGCGGCTGCTCACCCCGGCACGTTCCCGCCCGGGTCGTCGCCGTCGCCGACATCCCCCGCACCCGCAGCGGCAAGCTCGTCGAGCTCGCGGTGGCCGACGTGGTGAACCACCGCGAGGTTCGGAACCGGGAGGCCCTCGCCAACCCCGAGGCGCTCGACCTGTTCGCCGACCATCCCGGCCTCGCGACATGAGCTCGAGGGACGAGAGCGGGGCCCGAACGGCCCGGCGCAGCCGAGAGCGGAAGACATGAGCTCGAGGGACGAGAGCGGGGCCCGAGCGGCCCGGCGCAGCCGAGAGCGGAAGACATGAGCTCGAGGGACGAGAGCGGGGCCCGAGCGGCCCGGCGCAGCCGAGAGCGGAAGACATGAGCCCGAGCGGCCCGGCGCAGCCGAGAGCGGAAGACATGAGCTCGAGGGACGAGAGCGGAAGACATGAGCTCGAGGGACGAGAGCGGGGCCCGAGCGGCCCGGCGCAGCCGAGAGCGGAAGACATGAGCATCGCCCGGGGCCCTGCCACGGTCACGATCCGCGAGGTGGGCCCACGCGACGGGCTCCAAGGCGAGGCCCCCGTGGCCGCGGCCGAACGGGTGTCCCTGATCGACGAGCTGCTGGCCGCTGGCGTGCGCCACCTGGAGGTTGGCGCCTTCGTGAGCCCCACGGCCGTCCCTGCCATGGCCGGCAGCGACGAGGTCATCGCCGCCGTCGGGCGACCCGAGGGTGTGGTGCGCACCGCCCTCGTCCCCAACGCCCGGGGCGCGGAGCTCGCCCTCGCGGCCGGCGTCGAAGAGCTCACGGTCACCGTCTCGGCATCAGCGGTCTACAACGAGCGGAACGTGCGCATGAGCATCGACGGGTCGGTCGCGGCCATCGAGGTCATCGCCGGGCTGGCCTGCGGCGCCCGGGTGCCGGTCGACGCGGTGGTGTCCTGCGCGTTCGGGTCTCCCTACGAGGGCGACATCGACCCCGACGAGGTCGGTGCGCTGTGCCGCCGGCTCCTCGCGGCCGGCGTCACCGCCCTCACGCTGGCCGACACGACCGGCATGGCCACCCCGCGGCGCCTCGACGATGTCCTCACGGTCACGGGCACCGAGGTCGGGCTGCACCTGCACGACACCCGCGGCACCGGGCTGGTGAACCTCTACGCGGGCTGGCAGGCGGGGATCGACCGCTTCGACTGCTCGGTCGGCGGCCTGGGCGGCTCTCCCTTCGCCACCGGCGCCGCCGGCAACGTGGCCACCGAGGACGCTGTGGCTCTCTTCGACGACCTCGGCGTGCAAACGGGCATCGACCTCGAGGCCCTGCTGACCGCCGCCGCCTTCGCGGAGCGCCTGGTCGGCCACGGGCTCCCCGGTCGCCTGGCCTACGCCGGCCCCCGCCTCCGACTGGCGCCGCCACCGCAGCCGCGGCCCGTGCCGTGACCCGGGACTTCGACGGGCACCGCGTCGGGAACGGCCGCTCAGCGGCGGATGAGGTCGGCGAGCGCCTCGAGTGATCGCAGCGAGTGGCCCTCGACCAGCTCGTCCACGTGTGGGAGGGCCGCCGCCATGCCACCGGCCAGCGGGGCGAAGCCGGGGGTGGCCTTCAACGGGTTGACCCAGATCAGGCGGTGAGCCACACGCCCGAGGCGCGCCACCTGCTCACCGAGCAGCGCGGCGTCGCCGCGGTCCCAGCCGTCCGACAGCACGACGACGGTGGCACCCCGCGCCATGCCCCGGACGCCCCAGGTGTCGTTGAACGCCTGCAGGCCCTCGCCCAGGCGGGTGCCGCCCGACCAGTCGGCGACGGCGGCCGCCGCGGACCGGAGCGCAGCATCGGGATCGCGCGACCGGAGGTCGTGGGTGATCCGGGTGCACCTGGTGCCGAGCGTGAAGACCTCGACCTTCGTGCCCCCGGCAACGGCGACATGGGCGAAGCGCAACAGCGCCCGGGCGTAACCCTCCATCGAGCCCGACACGTCGCAGAGCAGGACGACCGGCCGACGCCGCTCACCAGGCTCACGGTGAGCGGTGCGCAACGGCTCGCCCCCGGTGCGCAGGGCTCGTCGCGCGGTGGCGGCCATGTCGATCGCTCCCCGCCGTCGCCGGGTCGGTCGTGAGCGCCGCGACGGTCGGCGCGCGCCGGTGAGCCGCAGGTCGGCCATCAGGCGGTGGGCCTCGTCGAGCTCGTCGGTGGTGCAGGTGGCGAAGTCCTTGTCGCGGAGCAGCTCGCGGTCACTCCACCGCAGGGTGAGGACCGGACCGTCGATCGGCTCTGGCGCGGCGCGGTCATCCACCGACGGGTCGTCGGCGCCGTCGACCAGCAGCGTCACCCGCTCGACCGGTGGCGCCGGCACCACACCCTCCCCGCCCGGTCCACCTGGCGCACCTTCCGGAACGGGGCCGTCGAAGACGACAGCGAACACCCGGTCATAGGTGGCCACGTCCTCGGGGCGGTGCACGAGGGTCGCCCGGCCCGCCCAGTAGGCGTGCTCCCGACGATCCACCCCTACCTCGGCCAATGCCGCCGCGTACGCCACGGTGGCGTCGGGTGGCACCGCCACACCAAGGCCGCGGAGCGCACGCACCACGAGCACCGCCGCCGCGTCGATGCCGACCGCGCTCACGTTCCCCGGGCCACCGCCGCGGCGACGAGGGACTCCACGCCCCTGCCCTCGACACGCAACTGGTCTTCGCGGTACTTGACCACCGCACCGAGCGTGGCCAGCACCGACGCCTCGTCCAGGCTGGTTCGACCCAGCGTGGCGAGAGCGTCGGCCCAGTCGATCGTCTCGGCCACCCCCGGGGGCTTGTAGAGGCCTTCGGCCCGAAGGCCCTCGACGGCGGCGGCCACCTGGCGGGCCAGACGCTCGGGGACACCGGGCGCCCGCAGCCGCACGATGGCCACCTCGCGGTCGAAGTCGGGGTGCTCCACCCAGTGGTAGAGGCAGCGCCGCTTGAGGGCGTCGTGCACGTCGCGGGTGCGGTTCGAGGTGAGCACCACGATGGGCGGCGCCACGGCGCGGAACGTGCCGAGCTCGGGGACGGTGATCGCGTACTCACCGAGCACCTCGAGCAGGAAGGCCTCGAACTCGTCGTCGGCCCGGTCGATCTCGTCGATGAGAAGGACGGGGGGCCGACCGGCGTCCGGGGGCGTGATGGCACGGAGCAGCGCCCGACGCACCAGGAAGCGCTCGGTGTACAGCTCGCTCTCGAGCGCGTCGGCGGAGGTGCGGGCCGTATCGCCCACCGCCTCCGCGGCGCGCAGGTGGAGGAGCTGGCGGGCGTGGTCCCACTCGTAGACGGCCTGGGCGAGGTCGAGCCCCTCATGGCACTGGAGCCGGATCAGCTCGGCGCCCGTCCAGCGGGCCAGCGCCTTGGCGACCTCGGTCTTGCCCACGCCCGCCTCGCCTTCGAGCAGCAGCGGGCGCTGCAACCGCAGGGCCAGGAAGATCGCGGTGGCGAGGCCCTCGTCGGCAAGGTAGCTCTCATCGGCCAGGGCGGTTCGGACCTCGTCGACCGATGCGACCTCCATGGCCGCCACGCTACGAGGTCACACCGTGTTGCGCCTGTACGCGGGCCGTGGGGTGCACCAGCTCCTGTTTGCGACTTTCCGTATCTCTCCGTATTCTTCGATCCATGGCTGTCGCATGGCGCACGAAGCCGCCGCTCACGATCGACGACCTCGACCACTTCCCCCCCGACGGTTGCCGCTACGAATTGATCGAAGGGGACCTGCACGTGTCCGCCGCCCCGAGCAACCTGCACCAGCGGGTGCTGCAGAACCTGCTCGTCCTGCTCGCCTCCTCGTGCCCACCCGAGTTCGAGATCCTGCCCGGCCCCGACGTGGTGCTCGGGCCCGCCACCCTCTTCGAGCCCGACGTCGGTGTCGTGCGCACCATGGCGGAGCCCCGAGCTCGCCGGCTCGAGGTCGCGCCCTTGCTCGTCTGCGAGATCCTCTCACCCTCGACGCGGCGTTATGACGTCGGCACCAAGCGCCCCGTGTACCGCGACGCCGGCGTCGGTGCCATGTGGGTGTTCGACCCCGCCCTCCCCTCCCTCACGGAGTGGCGCTGGGAGGGGAGCGGCGAGACCGAGCGCACGGTCAGCGGCGAAGACCAAGCGACCTTTGCCTGGCCCTTCCCGGTCACCGTCGTGCCTGCTCGATTGACCGAGCCGGGCGGAGGTTCTGCTCTCGCCCGACCAGCGCCGTGAGCGTTGGGGCAGCCGCCGCTCGCACAGCCTGAAGCTGCTGGCAGTGCTCTCGACGGGCAGGCAGCGCAGCACATGAACAGCCAGGTGGCGGCCATCAGGAGGACGCAGCGGCAACTGCGCACCAGCGTGTCGCCCGAGAGCCCGCAGGTGGCGCCGCTGTCGGTTGCGGGAGTTGTCCTGGCCTCGGTCGCGGGGTTCGACGGCGACCGAACGGCCCGCCGCACGGCACGGGCCCCCACCGATCGTGCCTAGCCTGAACACATGGATGTCTGGCCCGGCACCGCCTACCCACTGGGAGCGACCTACGACGGCACCGGCACGAACTTCTCGCTCTTCTCCGAGGTTGCCGAGCGGGTCGATCTGTGCCTGATCGACGAGGCGGGCGGCGAGCGCAGGGTCGAGCTCGAGGAGGTCACCGCTCTCTGTTGGCACGCCTACCTCCCGGGCGTCGAGCCGGGCCAGCGGTACGGGTTCCGCGTGCACGGCGAGTGGCGGCCCGACCGCGGGCTGCGGGCCAACCCCCGGAAGCTGCTCCTCGACCCCTATGCCAAGGCCGTCTGCGGTGGCCTGACCTGGAACGACTCGGTGTTCGCCCACCGGGTGGACGAGCCCGACGGGCCCCCGAGCGAGCTCGACAGCCTGGGTTCGGTCCCGCTCGCCGTGGTCACCAACCCCTACTTCGACTGGGGCGACGATCGCCACCCGCACACGCCCTGGCACGAGGTCGTGGTCTACGAACTGCACACCAAGGGCTTCACCAAGTCGCACCCCGGCATCCCCGAGGAGCTGCGGGGCACCTACGCCGGCCTGGCACACCCCGCCGCCGTCGAGCACCTCCAGAGGCTCGGCGTCACGGCGGTCGAGTTGCAGCCGGTGCACCAGTTCGTCGACGAGCACGCCCTGGTGGCCGCCGGCCTGCACAACTACTGGGGCTACAACTCCATCGCCTACCTCGCCCCCCACAACGGCTACAGCAGCAGTGGCGACCTGGGCGGGCAGGTCCGTGAGTTCAAGCAACTCGTGCGCACGCTGCATGCCGCGGGCATCGAGGTGATCCTCGACGTGGTCTACAACCACACCGCCGAGGGCAACCACCTCGGCCCGGCGTTGTCGCTCAAGGGCATCGACAACCAGGCGTACTACCGCCTGTCCCCCGACGACCCCAGCCGGTACGTGGACTACACGGGCACGGGGAACACCCTGAACATGCGCCACCCCCACGTGCTGCAGCTGATCATGGACAGCTTGCGGTACTGGGTCACCGAGATGCACGTGGACGGGTTCCGCTTCGACCTCGCCGCCACCCTCGCCCGCGAGCTCCACGACGTCGACCGTCTGTCGGCCTTCTTCGACCTCATCCAGCAGGACCCCGTGGTCAGCCAGGTGAAGCTCATCGCCGAGCCCTGGGATGTGGGCGAGGGCGGCTACCAGGTAGGTAACTTCCCGCCGCTGTGGTCCGAGTGGAACGGCCAGTACCGCGACACGGTGCGCGACTACTGGCGAGGGGAGGACCAGACCCTCGCCGAGTTCGCCTACCGGTTCACCGGCAGCTCGGACCTCTACCGCACCACCGGACGCCGCCCCTACGCCAGCATCAACTTCGTCACCGCCCACGACGGGTTCACCCTCACCGATCTCGTGTCCTACAACGAGCGCCACAACCAGGCCAACGGCGAGGACAACAACGACGGCGAGCCGCACAACCGGTCGTGGAACTGCGGGGCCGAGGGCCCCACCGACGACCCCGCCATCCGGGCGCTACGCGACCGCCAGCGGCGCAACTTCATGTGCACCCTGCTGCTGTCCCAGGGCGTGCCCATGGTCCTCGCCGGCGACGAGCTCGGCCGCACACAGCAGGGCAACAACAACGCCTACTGCCAGGACAGCGAGCTGTCGTGGATCGACTGGGCCCGACTCGACCCTGACCTGCTCGCCTTCACCGCCCGCCTCGTCCAACTGCGACGCGACCACCCGGTGTTCCACCGACGCCGGTGGTTCGACGGCCGCCCCCTCGTCGACGACGCCGGCACCCAGATCACCGACATCGGCTGGTTCCGCCCGGACGGCCAGCAGATGACCCACGATGACTGGAACGTCGGGTTCGCCCGCACCATCGGCGTGCTGTTGAACGGTGAGCTGATCCCCTCGCCCGGGCCGCGGGGCGAACGCATCACCGACGACGACTTCTTCCTCGTGTTCAACGCCCACGACCAGCGCATCGACGTGCGCCTGCCCGCGGCGCTCCCGGCCGGCGAGTGGGTGACCGAGGTCGACACCTTCGATCCAGCCCGCACCACCCATCCGGTCCATCGCACGCCCCCCGCGAAGGCAGGCGACGTCGTGGTCGCCGAAGGCCGTTCCGCGCTGGTGCTGCGCCGGAGGCTCTGACCGGGCCGGATCGGTGCGCATCGCCGGCGAAGCGACGTGGAGCGGCCGTCCGGTCGGCGATCAGCGAGCGTCCCGAGGGTCGTCGCGGCTGCCGACCCGGACCGTCATCACCGCGGTCTTCTGGCCCAGGGGCTTACGGTGGGTCGATGCTGTGGACCGAGGTCGAGTCGACGTCGTGGCCGCTCGCATGACCGACCACCCGAACCCCTGGCTGGCGCGGGGAGTCATCGACTGGGGCCACCAGGGCGGCGACGAAGGGCACACGCCGAACACCCTTCCCGCGCTGCGCGCCGCGCTGGACGGCGGCGCCCACGCGCTCGAGTTCGACCTGCACCTCACCGCCGACCGCCCGGACGGGCAACTCGTGCTTCATCACGACGCCACGATTCGAGGCGAGGACGGCTCGGGGACGACGATCTCCGCCTCGACCCTCGCCCAGCTCCGTGAGGCGCACCCCGACGTCGCCACCCTGGACGACGTGCTGGCGGCGTTCCCCGGCGTGCCGCTGACGGTCGAGATCAAGGCGGCGGCCGCGGCGACATTCGCGGCGTCGGCGCTGGCTGCCGAGGCGACGGCCCGACCGGTGATCGTCACGTCCTTCAGGGATTCGATGGTGCGGACCATCCGGGAGGTGGCGCCGGACCTCGACACCGCTCCCGGCGGCAGGTCGGTGCTCCGCTTCTGGTTCCTCGCCAAGCTGCGCCTACACCGGCGTGCCCCCCGGATCGGCCGAGAGCACGTGGCCCTGCAGGTACCACTCCGCTTCGGGGACGTGAAGTACATCATGCAGATCCCACCGCTGAGACGTGTGCAAGTCGTCACCAAGCACTTCGTTTCCGCGGCGCACGAGATGGGCCTGGCGGTCCACGTGTGGACCGTCGACGACGAGCCCGCGATCCTCGATGCGATCGCGCTCGGGGTCGACGGCATCATGACCAATCGCCCCACCCTGCTGGCGCAGGTGCTCGAACGGGAGGGTGTCGGCTGGCACGATGAGGGCTGACGCTCAGCCCCCGGCCGTCAGCCTCACCCGCCCTTGTAGGCGCCGAGCAGGCCGCCGAGCATCGCCGACGTGAACGCTGTGCCCAACACGAGGATCGAGGTGGACGTGGGCGAGTTGCCATGCGGGCCCGCGGCTGCCCAGGCGATGAGCGACAGCGCTATCACCACGGTGCCTGACACCACGAAGCCGACGAGGAACACCCACAGGCGATCGCCGGAATCCTGCGGGAACGCCTCCTCGCGCAGCGACTTCAGGTCGTTGGCGTTCAGGTTCTCGACCGCCGCCTGCGCGACCGCCTTGCGGTCGGCCTGCGGCACCGCCTGCACCGCCTGTTGCAGCACCGCGGCCCGGTCGCCCTCGGGCACCAACGCCACCGCCGCCTGGGCCACGTCCTTCTTGTCCGCCTCGGCCACGGCGCCGACCGCCGCCTCTGCCGCCGCCGTGGCCACGCCGACCTTCAGGTCGTCGGGCACCGCGCTCACCGCGGCCGCGGCCGCCGCCTGCGCCACACCCGCCTTCTCCTCATCGGGCACCGCATTCACGGCCGCTTCCGCGGCGGACTGCGCCACCCCCGCCTTGTCCTCCTTCGACACGGACTTCATTGCGGCTTCGGTCGCCGCCGTGGCCGCCGCCACCTTCTCGTCGGGGGCAACGGACTTCATGGCTTCAGTGACGAAGTCGGCCGCCAGGCCCTGCTCGCCGGCGGCGTCGACGGCGGCGGCCAGTACCGTCCCGGGGTCGAGGTGGCCCCCCGCCTCCATCGCCTTCTTCACGTCATCGATGTCCATACGACCCCCTGCGGCTCACTGACCGGATGCGGCCATTGGACGGGCACGAGCGAGCCAGCTCCCCGCGCCCTGTCGAGCCTAGGGCGCCAGCCCTGACCACTCTGGTGACACTGCGCGGCACGTCATCGCCGTCGGATTCAATCCCGGCCACGAGGTAGGGATCGGACCGGAGCGGTGGCGCCTTTCGGCGGCGCTCTCTCCGGCCCGCACCTCCGATCCGGACATGCGAGTTCCCCGTTGAGTCGGCCAGCAGCGCCCGCCTGGATTGCCTCGCCCCTGCCAACACCACGCCAGATCGCCCATCACCGCCTCGGGGACGCAGCCGCGGCGACTGAATCCCTCGGGTCGGGACCTCGACCGCGAGGACCTGTCCCCATGACACCCGTCGGACCGGAAGCCCACGAGCCTCTGGTCAAGCGGACCCACCACCACTGCGAACTCGGGCCGACCGCCAGCCGATGCCGACCCGGATCAGCCCGTCCCGTCCCGCTCACCCGACTGCAGGCGCAGGAAGACCACCCCCAACGGCGGCAGCGTGAGGCTCACCGAGAACGGGCGGCCGTGCGACGGGACCGCGTCGGACGACACCCCGCCGAGGTTGCCCCAGCCACTGCCGCCGTAGACCTCGGCATCGCTGTTCAGCACCTCGCGCCAGAAGCCGTCGCGGGGTACGCCCACCCGGTAGTGCTCGCGAGGCGCCGGCGTGTGGTTGGCCACGACGAGCACCGCGTCGTCGGGGTCACGTCCCTTGCGAAGGAAGGCGAGCACCGAGTCTTCGGCGGCATCGGCCAGGACCCACTCGAAGCCGGCCGGGTCGCAGTCCAGTTGGTGCATCGCGGGCAGCTCCCGATACAGGGCGTTGCAGTCGGCCACCCAGCGGGAGATGCCGGCGTGTCCTGGGTCGTCGAGCAGGCCCCAGTCGAGCTCGGCGTCGTGGTCCCACTCGCGGACCTGGGCCAGCTCGGCCCCCATGAACAGCAGTTTCTTGCCGGGTTGGGCGGTCATCGAGCCGAGCAGCAGGCGCAGGTTGGCGAGTCGCTGCCACTGGTCGCCGGGCATCCGCGCGACCAACGAGCCCTTGCCGTGCACCACCTCGTCGTGCGAGAGCGGCAGCTCGAAGTTCTCGGTGAAGGCGTAGACCATGCGGAAGGTGAGGTCGTGGTGGTGCCAGCGACGATGGATCGGGTCGTGCGCGAAGTACTCGAGCGCGTCGTGCATCCAACCCATGTCCCACTTGAGCCCGAAGCCCAGGCCCCCCAGGTAGGTCGGGCGCGAGACCATCGGCCACGCGGTGGACTCCTCGGCGATGGTCTGCACACCGGGGAACCGCTCGTAGACGGTCTCGTTGAGCTGGCGCAGGAAGCCGATGGCGGCCAGGTTCTCGCGGCCGCCGTGCTCGTTCGGCACCCACTCGCCCGCCTTGCGGGAGTAGTCGAGGTACAGCATCGAGGCCACACCGTCGACGCGCAGGCCGTCGCCGTGGTAGCGGTCGAGCCAGAACGCCGCGCTCGACACGAGGAAGCTGCGCACCTCGTTGCGGCCGTAGTTGAAGATCAGGCTCTTCCAGTCGGGGTGGAAGCCCTGACGCGGGTCGGCGTGCTCGTAGAGGTGCGTGCCGTCGAAGGCCCCGAGCGCGAAGGCGTCCTCGGGGAAGTGCGACGGCACCCAGTCGAAGATCACCCCGATGCCGTCCTGGTGGAGCCGGTCGACGAGCGCCATGAGGTCCGCGGGCGCGCCGTAGCGCGCGGTCGGGGCGAAGTACCCGGTGGTCTGGTAGCCCCACGACCCGTAGAACGGGTGCTCCATCAGGGGCAGGAACTCGACGTGGGTGAAGCCGTGGGCCCGGACGTGCGCCGACAGCGGCTCGGCGATCTCGCGGTAGTGCGGAAAGCGCCCGTCGGGCCGTCGCCACGACCCCAGGTGCACCTCGTACACCGACACCGGCGCGTCGAGGGCGTGGCGGGCGCCCCGCTCGACCATCCACGCGGCGTCGCCCCACTCGTGGGACCCGACACCGATCACCGACGCGGTGGCCGGTGGCTCCTCGGTGCGCTGCCCCACGGGATCGGCCTTCTCGAGGACCCGGCCGCCGGCCCGGATCAGGTACTTGTAGCGATGCCCGTCGGCGGCGCCCGCGGCCACCCCTTCCCAGATCCCCGACGTCCCACGCGGGACGAGGGGGTGGCTCGCGCCGTCCCACCCGTTGAAGTCGCCGATGACCGACACCGCCTGGGCCGCCGGCGCCCACACCGCGAAGCCGGTGCCCCCCTCGACCGGGTGGGCGCCGAGGCAGTCGTAGATCCGAGAATGGGTGCCTTCGTTGAGGAGGTACAGGTCGTCGTCGGTCAGCACGGCGGGGTGCCCTTCGGCCGGCTGGCGCGCAGGCGTTGCAGGCGGTGCGCGATGGCCGGGTCATCGCGCAACTCCTCGAGCGTCCGGGTCATGCGCCGCCGCCAGTTGGGGACCTCGGGCCCCGTGCCCGGGCGGTTCTGAGGACGATGCTCCGCCCAGAGGTCCTCGAGCGTGACCACGACGGTGGATGCCTCGCTCTCGCCCAGCCAGCCGAGCAGCGCCTCCAGCACGTCGAGGGTCTCCTCCCCCGCCGCCGCATGGCCCTCGCGACCGAGTTGCTCCATGATGCGCCAACGAAAGCCCTGGTCGGCGTTGTCCCAGAAGGCGGCGAAGGGGGCCATGTCGTGGGTGTTCACCACCGCCAACGTGCCCGCCGGGGGACGACGGGCGTGAGGGGCCGACTCGAGCTCGAACTGGGTGGCGTACATCCCCACGAAGCGGTGCTCCGAGAGCAGGTCGTTGACCTCGGGAGGCACGGTGCCGAGGTTCTCGCCCACCACCACGGCCCCCGCCCGGCAGGCTTCGAGCGTGAGGATCGCCGCGAGCTCTTCGGCGGGGTAGTGCACGTAGGCGCCGTCGGTGGCGTCGGCGCCTGCCGGCACCCACCACAGCCGGTGCAGGGCCATCACGTGGTCGATGCGCACCATGCCGGCGTGGCGCAACTGGTGCGCGAGCGCGCCCCGCAGGTAGGCGTGCCCGTCGGCCCGGGACGCGTCGGGAAGCACCGGCGGGAACCCCCAGTTCTGGCCGGCGGTGAAGAACCCGTCGGGCGGTGCGCCCACGCTGATGTCCGACGCGAACAGCTCCGGCGAGCGCCACACGTCGAACCCCTCGCCGTGCACGCCGAGGGGCAGGTCGAGGTACAGCGCCTGGCCGCGGCGGTCGAGCCGCTCGCGCAGATCACCGAGTTGCGTCTCCATCGCCCACTGCCCATAGCGGTGGCGGAGCACGGCCGACGGGTCACCGTCGCCGAGCGGCCGGCCCGGCGGCGGGGGCCCGTCCAGCTCGACGGCGGCGCGCCAACGGGCCAGCTCGTCCACGTGGGGATGGGTCTCGGTGAACCGGTCGAGCTCGGCCCGGCGGGCGTCGCTCAGCCGGCGAGCGGCGAGCGAGAGCGCGGCCCGCGAGCGGTCCGCCTCGGCGACCGGGTCCAGGAGGTCGCCGCCGACGTCGACGACCGAGCCGTCGGATGGTGAGCCATCGCCCTCCCACTCGGGCAGGGCGGCCAGGTGGAGGTGCCGCTCGTTCCAGGCCAGGCGCGAGATCGGGGCGTACGGGCTGGCATCACCGTCGAAGGTGGCCAGCAGCGGAAGGGTGCCGACCAGCCCGCCGCCCAGGTCGGCGACCCAGTCGGCCAGGGCGGCGAGATCCTCGAGATCGCCCACCCGGTCCTCCCCCGATCGGCGCAGGGAGTGCAACGGGGCGAAGACCCCCCAGCCGCGGCCGGGCGCGGGGGCCAGTCGGGCTGCCACCAGGACGATGCCGTCCTCGCACCGGTCACCGGAGACGACCCGGGCACGGTGGCCACCCACGGGCAGCGCCTCGGAGAGCAACGCCCGCTGCGCGACGTAGGGCACCCCCTCGACGGTGGCCGCACCCGACTCGGCCAGGTGGTCGGCCCCGAGCACCTGGCGGAACGACCCACCGCCCTCGAGCTCGACGGTGACCTCGACGGGGACGCCGGCCGATGCCGACGGCCGACGCAGGTTCAATCCCGCCGTGTCGCCCGCCCAGCACACCGTTGTCGGTTCGACGAGCCGCGCCCACGCCGAGCGGTCGAGCGCCCGCGTGGACTCGTCGACCGCGCGCTCGTCGCCGGCAGGGAGGCCCAGGGCGGTCAGCAGCGCCTGGAGTGTGGCGGTCGACGCCTCGCACCAACTGCCGCTCAGGTCGTGAAAGCCGACCGCGATGCCCGCCCGGCGAGCCAGTTCGACGAGGCCGTCGGGAGCGGCACCGCTCACGGCACGTCGCGGTCGGCGCCAAGCGCATGGAGCAGCCCCTCGAGCGGGATCCAGCACCAGTCAGGGCGGTTCGACAGCTCGTAGGACAGCTCGTAGACGGCCTTCTCGAGGACGAAGGCGTCGAGCAGCACCCGCAACGACGCCGGGTCGGACGGCAGGAAGGCCGCGTCGGCGGCCTCGCGCAGATAGGCCCCGAGGAATCGGCCCGCCGCCCACCCGTACCAGGCCCGGGCCCACGCCGCGGCCCGCTCCGCGGGCTCGGTGCCCCCGGTGAGCAGGCCCCGCTCCTCCTCCACGCGCAGCGCGACGAGGGTCGCGTAGTGGAACGAACGCAACATCCCGGCCACGTCGCGCAGCGGGCTCCGACGGAGGCGTCGTTCCGAGATCGACTGAAGGGGCTCGCCCTCGAAGTCGAGCACGACCAGGTCTCGTCCGGTGAAGAGCACCTGCCCGAGGTGGTAGTCGCCGTGGACGCGGATGCGTTGACCACCCAACCGGTCCGACCGCAGCGGCTCGAACCGCTCGAGCAACGCGGGCTCATGGGCGAGCACCGCGGCAGCCGGCTCGACGAGCGCCTCCGACAGGTCACCGAAACGCTTGCGGAGCATCGTGAACGTCCGGGACGCGGAGCTGCGCATCGCCTGGTGGAGTGCGCGCTGATCGAGGGCGGACAGGTCCTCGACGCCGAAGGCGGGGTCGTCGGTGGGGGCCGCGAGCGCACGGTGCAGTTGCGCCGTGCGGGTGCCGAGCAGGCTGCACAGCTCGAGGTAGGCGCCGTTGGCGTGGGCGGCCACGTCGGGCACGTCGTCGTCGAGATGATCGAGGAGATGGCCGCTGGGGTCCGCCGCCTCGACGGGGTGCTCGTCGAAGGTCTCGCGGTAGAAGCGGTGCAGGGCGTCGAGGCTGTGCTGCCAGAGGTCGCCCTCATTGGCCACGTGCTCGTGGACCAGCGCCACTGTCATCGGGGGCCGCCGATCGGTCCGGTACTCGAGGGCCCCGAGCAGCCGGGGCACGTGGGGGAACTCGTGGTCGGTCAGGAAGCGCGACAGCTCGAGGTCGGGGTTCACGCCAGGCTCGAGCCGACGGAACAGCTTCAGGACGGCCTGATCGCCGAACACCACCGACGTGTTGCTCTGCTCGGCCCGCAGGGCCTGGGCGTCGAGTCCGGCCAGCCCGTCGGCCACCTTGCGGAACCCGGTGGTGGGCGAACCGATCAGCTCGCCCTTCTCGCCGGACCGGGATCGCCGGACCGCGGAGCGTTCGAGCAGCGCCTGACACGCCGAGGGCTCCCACATGGCTTCGCTCAGCACGCGGGTCTCGCCGTCGGCGTTGCGGAGCGACGCGACCACGCCGTGGCTCAGCTCGGCCAACAGCATCTCGGCCCGCTCGCCCCCGACGACGGCCAGCGGCAGGGCAAAGGTGGCCGGCTCACCCTCGCGGAACCGGACCCTGACGAGCGCCAGGTGGGCGGGCTGGGCCGCATCCTTCGGCGTCAGGCGCACCACGTCGACGATCTGCGCGTCGGCGATGGCGCGGCCCTTGCCGGGGAACCACCGGCGCGTGGCGAGGTGCTCGGGCAGCACCCGGTTGAGCGCGGCCCTCGTCGGCCCTTCGAGAACCTCCGACCACGCGCACTCCACCCGGACGGTGGGCACGGGACCGGTGCCCACCCCCTGCACGGGGGCGTCCGTCTCCTGGCGGGTCAGGGCGAACCAGTGGAACGCGTACGGGCCGAGGGTCACCAGGTAGGGCAGCTCACCGACCGGGGGGAAGTCGGTGTGGCCGAACAGCTCGACCGGACGGGCGCCCGCATGGTCGGACAGATCGAGCTCTGCGTACTGGGCGGAGCCCGCGAGGTTCGCCACCACCAGCACGTGTTCGTCCTCGTGCGATCGCACGAAGGCGACGATGCGGGGATTGTCGGGCAGCAACATGCGCAGCGACCCCCGCCCGAACACCGGGTGACGGCTGCGGAGGTGCAGGACCTGGCGCATCCACCGGAAGAGCGAGTTCTCGTGGGCCTGCTGCACCTCGACGTTGACCATGCCGTAGTGGAACTCGGGGTCGATGACGGCCGGCAGGTACAGCTTGTGGGGGTTCGAGGTCGAGAACCCGCCATTGCGGTCGGGGGCCCACTGCATCGGGGTCCGGACCGCGTCGCGGTCGCCCAGGTAGACGTTGTCGCCCATGCCGATCTCGTCGCCGTAGTAGATGACCGGCGTGCCCGGCAGCGCGAGCAGCAGCCCGTTCAGGAGCTCGATCTTGCGCCGGTCGTTACCCAGCAGCGGCGCAAGGCGACGACGGATGCCGGCGTTCACCCGCATCTGCGGGTCGTGGGCGTAGACCCGGTACATGTAGTCGCGCTCCTCCGCGCTGACCATCTCGAGCGTGAGCTCGTCGTGGTTGCGCAGGAAGATCGCCCACTGGCCGCCGTCGGGCAGCTCGGGGGTCTGCTCGAGGATGTCGACGACGGGGAAGCGGTCCTCCATCTGCACGGCCATGAACATGCGGGGCATCAGGGGGAAGTGGAACGCCATGTGGCACTCGCGCTCGGTGTCGTCGCCGAAGTAGGCGACCGCGTCCTCGGGCCACTGGTTCGCCTCCGCGAGCAGCATGCGGCCGGGGAACTTCTCGTCGACATGACGTCGGAGCCGCCGCAGGAACTGGTGGGTCTCGGGGAGGTTCTCGCAGTTCGTGCCGTCCCGCTCGTAGAGATAGGGCACGGCATCGAGGCGCAGGCCGTCGACACCCAGGTTGAGCCAGAAGTCGAGCGCGTCGAGCACCGCCTGGTGCACGTCGGGGTTGTCGTAGTTGAGGTCGGGTTGGTGCGAGTAGAAGCGGTGCCAGAAGTAGGCGCCCGCCACCGGGTCCCAGGTCCAGTTCGACGACTCGAAGTCGTGGAAGATCACGCGGGCATCGAGGTAGCGGTCGGGAGTGTCGCTCCAGACGTAGAAGTCGCGCCACCGGCTCCCGGGCTCGGCGGCCCTGGCCCGCTGGAACCAGGCGTGGGCGTCCGAGGTGTGGTTGATGACCAACTCGGTGATCACCCGCAGGCCGCGCCGATGGGCCTCCCGCAGCATGCGTTTGAACGAGCGCAGGTCGCCGTAGTCGGGGTTGATCCCCCGATAGTCGGCGATGTCGTACCCGTCGTCCCGCAGCGGGGAGGGGTAGAAGGGGAGCAGCCAGATGGCGGTGACACCGAGGTCCTGCAGGTAGTCGAGGCGGCTGGTGAGGCCGTCGAAGTCGCCGATCCCGTCGCCGTTGCTGTCCTGGAAGGCGCGGATGTGCACCTCGTAGACGATGGCGTCCCGGTACCAGTCGGGCCCTCCGGGGAAGGCCGGCTGCGGGGGGGCGGGAACGGGGCCGTGCGGGCCGTACGGCGTCACGTCCGCACCGGCGCCGACGCCGGCCGGCCTGCGCCCCCGACGGCGAAGACGTGCGCGGGGACGACCGCCGGGTCGAGCTGGACGTAGTTGTCGGGCCCGCGCCAGTCGTACCGATCGCCGGTGAGGAGGTCGTAGACCTCGAAGGGCACGTCGGCGTCGAGGCCCATTTCGTCGAGGTCGAGCCGCACCATGCCAGACCGTAGGTGGTGCGGGTCGGTGTTGACCACCGTCAGGACCACGTCGTCGCGGTCGTCGGTGCGCTTCGAGTAGCAGAGCAGGTCGTCGCCGTCGACGTCGTGGAAGCGGAGCGTGCGGTTCGTGCGCAGTGCGGGATGGGCGCGCCGAATGGCGTTGAGTCGGGTGAGCAGCGGCACCAGCGAGTCCGGGCCGCCCGGGTGCGCGCCGCGGTCCGCGCTGCGGATCTCGTACTTCTCGGAGTGCAGGTAGTCCTCGGTGCCGGGCGCTCGCGCCACGTGCTCGCACTGCTCGAACGCCGGGCCGTAGATGCCATAGCTGGCCGCCAGTGTGGCCGAGAGCACGGCGCGGGCCCGGAAGGCCGGTGGGCCACCGTGCTGCAGGTACTCGGTGAGGATGTCGGGCGTGTTCGGCCAGCAGTTCGGGCGGAGGTAGTCGGCGACGTCGGTGCCCGTGAGCTCGGTGAAGTACTCGCGGAGCTCCCAGGCGGTGTTCCGCCAGGCGAAGTAGTTGTACGACTGGCTGAAGCCGAGCTTCGCGAGGTGCTCGAGGACCCGGGGACGGGTGAAGGCCTCGGCCAGGAAGATCACGTCGGGGCGCTCGGCCCGCACCCGGGCCAGGAGCCACTCCCAGAAGGCGAACGGCTTGGTGTGGGGGTTGTCCACCCGGAAGATGCGCACGCCCTGGTCGATCCAGTGCCGGACGACGCCGAGCAGGCCCTCCGAGAGCCCCTCGCGGTCGACGGTGTCGAAGTCGAACGGGTAGATGTCCTCGTAGCGCTTCGGCGGGTTCTCCGCGAACTGGATCGTGCCGTCGGGCCGGTGCCGGAACCACTCGGGGTGCTCGCGCACCCAGGGGTGGTCCGGCGAGCACTGGAAGGCCAGGTCGAGCGCGATCTCGATGCCGTGACCCGCCGCCTCGGCCACCAGCGCACGGAAGTCGGCGGGTCTTCCCAGCTCGGGATGGATGGCGGTGTGGCCCCCTTCGGCCGAGCCGATGGCCCACGGGCTCCCCGGGTCGCCGGGTCGCGCGGTGAGGGCGTTGTCCGGGCCCTTGCGGCCCGTGCCGCCGACGGGGTGGATCGGTGGCAGGTACAGCACGTCGAAGCCCATGGCGGCCACGTCGGGCAGCCGTCGGGCCACGTCGGCGAAGGTGCCGTGGCGACCTTCAACCGTCGCCGTCGAGCGCGGGAAGAGCTCGTACCACGACCCGAAGCGCGCCCGCTCGCGCTCGACGAGGACGGTGAGCTCGCGGTGGGTCGTGACCTCCCCGCGACCCGACCACCGGTCCATCAGCACGGCCAAGGGCTCGGCCGAGGCCCGCAGGCCGGCCGCATCGCCCTCGCCGAGCACGCCGACGAGCGCCCCGAGCCGCTCGGCGGCATCGGCCGGTGCCGCCGCGGCCGCGGCCTCGACGAGCACGGCGCCCATGGCCAGTTCGACCGCGACGTCCTGTCCCGCCTCGGCCTTGGCGACCGCGCCAGCGAGCCATGTTCGGAAGGGGTCGACCCACGCCTCGACGGTGAACCGGTGCACCCCCAGCCGGCCAACCGTGAACGACGCCACCCAGCGGTCGTTGCCCAGTGGCCGGAGCGCCACCTCTGCCCACCGTCCGCCCGGCGGGCAGTGACGCACCACGCCCCGGATCGTGTCGTTGCCGTCGACGAAGACGTCGGCGGAGACCTCGACCTGCTCGCCGGCGACCCGCTTGACGGGATATCGCCCACCGTCCACCTGCGGCGACACGCCCTCGACCACGACACGGCCGCGTCGATGGGACGGAGATTCCACGGAGCGGGGCCGGCTCACGGCCGCAGGTCCACCCACGGTCAAGCGGGAGGCGGGTAGATGCGGTTGGCGTACTCGTTCACCATGCGGCTCGCCGAGAAGCGGGGCCCATTGGTCTTGAGGCTGTTTCGGATCCGGTCGAGCCACCCGTGCGGGACCCCGTCGTCGCCCCGGTCGTGGAAGAGCGGCACGACCTCGCGCTCGAGCAGGTCGTAGACGGCCGCCGAGTGGCGTGCGTCCTGGGCGTCATGGTCGGGGTCGACCCCGCCGTCGACGGCCCACCCGTTGCTGCCGTCGTAGGCCTCGGCCCACCACCCGTCGAGCACCGACAGGTTCAGCGCCCCGTTGAGCGCCGCCTTCATGCCACTGGTCCCGCTGGCCTCCTCGGGCGGGCGCGGCACGTTGATCCACACGTCGCAACCGGCCACCAGCGTGGCGGCGAACGACAGGTCGTAGTCCTCGAGGAAGGCGACGCTCCCGGCCACCGCGGGCGCCCCCTTCAGCTCGAAGGTCCGTTGCAGGATCTGCTTGGCGTTCTCGTCGAGGGGGTGGGCCTTGCCGGCGAAGATGAACTGCAGCGGATGGTCGCCCGTGATGAGCTCGAGCGCGCGGCCCGGGTCGAGCGTCAGCAGGTGCAGTCGCTTGTAGGCGGCGAGTCGCCGGGCGAACCCGATGGTGAGCCGACCGGTGTCGAAGCCTTGGGCGGCGGCCCCCGCGTACGCGACGTCCTCTCCCCTGCGCAGCCGGTCGCTGGCCGAGCGCTCGCGGATGAAGTCCACCAGCCGGGCCCGGCTGGTGGAGCGGGCCGCCCACAGCTCGGCGTCGGGGATGTCGTCCACCCCGCGCCAGGTGTCGGGGTCGTCCGCGGACTCGATCCACCGCGGGGCCAGGTGGCGGTCGAGGAGCGCCTTCATCTCGGGACCCATCCAGGTGGGCACGTGGACGCCGTTGGTCACATGGGTGATCGGCACGTCGTCGACCGCGCCGCCGAACAACGGCTGCCACATGTCACGGGCCACCTCGCCGTGACGGCGACTGACAGCGTTCGTGGACCGGGCGGCCCGCAGCGCCAGCGGGGTCATTCCTGCGGGTGCCTCCGGCTCGGCGGGGCGGACGCGCGCCGCCGCGAGGAAGCGGTCGGGCTCGCCCGTCGTCGCCGCGATCCGGTCGAGCATGCTGTGCACCTCGCCGGCGTCGTAGGTCTCGTTGCCGGCCGCCACCGGCGTGTGGGTGGTGAACACGAGCCGCGCCCGAGCCTCGTCCCACGCCTCGTCGTACGAGCGGCCCTGGGCCCTGCCGCGGGCGATCAACTCGGCCATCGCCAACGCCGGGTGGCCCTCGTTGACGTGGAAGACCGACGGCTCGATGCCGAGCGCGTCGAGCGCCAGCGCGCCCCCGAAGCCGAGCACCGCGTACTGCGCGAGCCGCACCGAGCGGATGCCCTCGTAGAGCCGGGAGGTGACCCACCTGCCGACCGTGGGGTTCTCGGGGCAGTCGGTGTCGAGCAGGTACAGGGGAACGCGTCCGACGTCGACCCGCCAGACACGCGCCATCACGTCCTCGTCGTCGACGGGCACCCTGATGAGGAGCGGTTCGCCGTCGTCGCCCGTGAGCAACACACACGGGAGGCGGCCGGGATCGGTGTCGAGCCAATACTCGTGCTGGTAGCCGGTGGTGTCGAGGCGCTGGTGGAAGTAGCCGGTGCGATAGAGCAGGCCGACCGCAACCATCGGCAGGGCCAGGTCTGACGCCTCCTTGAGGATGTCGCCCGCCAGGACCCCCAGGCCGCCCGAGTAGATGGGGAGCGACGAATGGACGGCGAACTCGGCGCAGAGGAACGCGACGGGTCGGTCAGCAGAGGTTCCGGGGGCGGACGGCCGCGCCAGGTCGCCGTCGACGAGGGCCGAGAGCTCGGCGATGCGCCCGACGAGGTCTCCCCGGCCAGCGACGGCCTCGAGTCGCCCGCGATCGGCCTCGGACAGCAGCCGGACCGGGTTGGCACCGACCCGGTCCCACCGCTCGGGATCGATCGAAGCGAAGAGCGAGGCCGCACCCTCGGCCCAGGACCACCGGTAGTTGTAGGCCACGGCGGCCAGCGGAACGAGCGGCTCGGGCAGTCGCGCGCCGAGCGCGGCGACGGCCGCGCGGACCTCGCGATCGCCCGGTCTCGAGACCCATGTCGGCTCAGTCATTGCCGGGACCGTAGCGCCTCTCGAAGCAGTCAACAGGGGTGCCCGGCCGTGGACCCGGACACGGAACCGGGAGGGCGCCGACGCACGGGGCCGCGGCAACACCCCTAAGCTGCGACCATCAAACGAACCATAGGCAAGATCGTCGTCCGCCTGTTCCGCTACACCCTGGTCGGCGATCCGCCGCAAGATCCGGTGTGCGTGATGGTGGCGGCCCCCCACACCTCCAACTGGGACTTCATCCTGTCCATGGCGATGGCCTGGGCGACCGACGTCGACCCGGTCTGGCTCGGGAAGCAGGAGATGTTCGCCGGTGCCTTCGGGTGGCTGTTCAAGAAGATGGGCGGTGTGCCGGTCGACCGCGACAACCCGGCCGGCCTCGTCGACGCGATGATCGACCTCGCCGGGGGTGAGCGCCGCATCGCCATCCTGATCCCACCGGAAGCCACGCGGGCGCAGAAGACCTACTGGAAGTCGGGGTTCCGGCGCATCGCGATGGGTGCCGACGTGCCGGTGGTGCTGAGCTTCCTCGACAAGCCGACCCGCACGGGCGGCTACGGCCCGACCCTCTGGATGACCCGAGACCTGTCGGCCGACATGGACCTCATCCGTGCCTTCTACGCGGACAAGCACGGGATGCGTCCCGGGCGGTTCACCCCTCCTCGCCTCCGCGAGGAGGAAGCCGTCGCCGGCCTGGCCTGACGCCGCTCCGCCCGATGGCCTCTTCAGCCGGCCTCGGCCGCGTCTGTCGGGGTTGACTTCCTGGCCTGGTTGACGGCGTCACCGGGAAGCGTGGCCACCGTGAACGCCCCGGTGAAGGCCGTCGAGACCAACAGGGCGAGCGACCACCACTCGTCCGACGTGACGGGCCACAGCCAGGCCACGCCGTGCGACGACGCCCCCCACGAGAGGTCGCCGTAGAACGAGTCACCGAAGGCCACACGGGCGGCGATCAGGCCGGCAATGACGGCAAGGAGGTTGCCGGGGCGCTTCAGCCACGCCCAGTAGCCCTTGGCGCTGTACTCGTTGTCGGTGCTGTCCGAGATCACCGACTTGATCCACACGATGATCGTGCCGAGCAACGTGATGGGCAGCATGAACGTGAGGAAGACGAGCACGGGGTTCGCATAGCGCAACGTGATGACGATGGGCGTGGTGGCCAACTGGGCGGCACTCGAGATGATCTCGACCGGTGCCCGGTAGGTCCCGGCATCCGACTCGTTGTTGTCCGGGTCGACCCTGATGGTGACCCGGATGCGCTGGCTGTCGATGATCTCCCCTCCGGTCCTCAGGCCACCCACGAGAGCTCGGCCGTCCGCGTCCACGAAGGTCGGGTTGCTGACGTTGATGCTCCCGCCCCGCTGGTTGGCGGTGAACCGGCAGCCCACGAGGTCGTATTCCAGTTGGAGCTCGCGTCGGTCGCGATCACTGCCGAAGTCGAGCGTGAGGTCGGAATTCGCCGAGAGGTTGAACGATCCCCTGGCCCGCCGCTGAGGCTCCGTCGCGGTCGCGGGGACCAGCTCACCGCACACCGGAGTGGTGGTGGCCGACACCCGCGCGACCCCGTTCCCAGCGGACGGCACGATGATCGACCTCGCCGTCGGGACGCCGACTCGCTCGGCGAATGCGACCTGTGGGCCGCCCAGAACCGCGGCCAGGACCACCACCGCCGTGCCCAACCTCGCGGAGCGTTCGACGAGTGAGCGCCCGGCCTCGCGCCCCGCGCGTGCGCCAACGACATGATGATCCATGCCCATCCTCCCCGATCGAGCCGGCGTGCAACCCGAGGCCGACACTAGCTGTCGATGCCCGGCGCCCTCGGCCTAGTCGATCACCTCGGACCGATGGGCTCCTTCTTGTAGTCTCTGAGTGTGCGACTGGAGATAACCCGGAGGTCCGACCTGGCCACGCGCGCGCTGATCGAGCTCGACCGGATCGGGCGGCGGGCGAAGGCGGCCGAGTTGGCCGACCGGGTGGGCACGACCGCAGGCTTCCTGTCCCAGGCCATGACCCCGCTCGTCGGCAGGGGATGGGTCCGGTCAGAGCCTGGCCCGACCGGCGGCTACGTGCTGGCGGCCGGCCTGGATGCCCTATCCGTGCTCGACGTCATCGAGGCCGTGGAGGGCCCCACCGACACCGGCCAGTGCGTCCTCGAGGACCGCCCTTGCGGCGAAGAGGGTCCCTGCGCGCTCCACCAGCCATGGCAGCGCGCCCGCGTCCAGCTGCTGGCCGAGCTGGGGGGCACGTCCCTGTCCGACCTGCGGTCACGAGGGGCGGCGTGACCGGTCGGCCGGAGCAGACCAGCACACCGCAAGCTGCCGCGGGGCGGCCGGCCCCCGCGGAGCGGTCCCTCCTCCACTCGGTGGCCGTGCCGACCGAGCACGGTGGCTGGGGCCTCACCCTCGAGCCGGGCCTGCTCGGGCTGCTCGTCGCTCCGAGTACGGCGGGCCTCTGCCTGGCGGTCGCGGCCATGGTGGCCTTCCTGGTGCGCACACCGCTCAAGGTGGCGCTCGTCGACCGCCGTCGGGGGCGCCGCCTGGCACGCACCCGCCTGGCCGCGGGGGTGGCCGCGGTCGAGTTGGGCGTGCTCGGCGCCCTCGCGGTGGCTGCGGTCGCACTGGCCGAACCCTGGTTCTGGATGCCGGCCCTCGCCGCACTGCCACTCGTGCTGGTCGAAGGATGGTTCGAGGTGCGGTCGCGCGGACGGCGCCTCGTGCCGGAGCTGTGCGGCTCGGTCGGCGTGTGCGCGGTCGCACCCATGATCGTCCTGGCCGACGGCGGCGATGGTCACCTCGCCGCCGGTGCATGGCTGATCCTGTCGTCCCGGGTGGTCACCTCGATCCCCTGGGTCCGGTCCCAGATCGCCCGGCTCCACGGTCGACCGGCAAACGCCAAGGTCGTCCGGGCCGGCGACGCGGCCGCCCTCCTGGGTGCACTGGTCGCGGTGGTCATCGAGCCGAGCCTCCTGATCGGCGCCGTCGCGGTCGTTGCGGTCGTGGTCGCGCAACGCACAAGCGGGCGACGGCCGGTGCCGCGACCGGCCGTCATCGGGATCCGCCAGATGGCGATGGGGTTCGGCGTCGTCCTCGCCGCGGCCATCGGCGTGATCGCCTCGTGAACAATCGACCCCCGCACCCCGCACGGAGAACCCCGCACGGAAAGGCGCAACCATGACCGACCTCACCGCCGACCAGACCCTCGCCGAGCTCGTCACCGCTCGCCCCGCCTCCGCCCGGGTGCTCGAGTCGTTCGGCCTCGACTACTGCTGCGGCGGGCGCCGTTCGCTCGACCAGGCGTGCGCCGAGCTCGGCACCGATCCCGACGTGGTGCTCGACGCGCTCGCCACGGTCGAGCCCGGCCCCGAGCCCGACTGGGCGTCGATGGGCCCGGCCGAGCTCACCGACCACCTCGAGGCAACCCACCACGCCTACCTCCACACCGAACTGGCACGCCTCGACGCGCTGACCGGGAAGGTCGTCGGCGCCCACGGCGCCCGGCATCCCGAGCTCGATGACGTGCAGGCCACCTACGCCGCGCTCCGCGACGACCTCGAACCGCACCTCATGAAGGAGGAGCGGGTGCTGTTCCCCATGATCCACGAGCTTGCCGAGTCTGCGGGCATCCCGTCGTTCCACTGCGGCTCGCTCCAGAACCCCATCTCGCAGATGATGTCCGAGCACGACCGGGCCGGTGCGTTGCTCACGACCCTCCGCGCCGTCACCGACGGCTACCGGGTCCCACCCGACGGCTGTGCGAGCTACCAGGCGCTCTACGAGGGGCTGGCCGAGCTCGAAGCCGACACCCATCTGCACGTCCACAAGGAGAACAACGTGCTGTTCCCCGCCGTGGTGGCGCTCGAGCAGCAACGGTCCGGTGGTCGACCGTAACGATCCTTCACTCCCCGCTGGGCACGGTGTCGACGAGACGGGCCGTGGCCACCAGCGCGCCCTGGTCGCCGTGCATGAACTGGCCGACGCTCTCGGCCTCGGCGTCGAGGGGGTTCATAGGTGCCTTTCCCTGCTGGGACGCCAGGAACCCTGGACGCCGGTTCGTCGGATGCAAAGCTTCTTGACATATCTTACCAATTTGTACAACCTACCGATATGGCGATCCACGGTGTCCAGGCAACGGGCGTTGCCGCCTCGACCGAGCGACCGTGGCGAGACCCCCGCCGGCCGTTCTGGCCCCTCGCCCTCCTGGTGCCCTTGCTGCCCTTCCTGGCCGGCGACCTCGTGGCCCTCACGGGCTGGAGCGGGTTCTGGTGGATCGGACCGGTTCTCATCTTCGGGCTCATGCCCTTGCTCGACCGGGCGCTGGGACTCGACACGCTCAACCCGCCCGACGGCGCCACCGCGACCCTCGACGCCGACCGCTACTACCGCCGCCTCACCTACGCCTACCTCCCCCTCCAGTTCGCCTCGCTGGTGTGGGCCTGCTCGGTGTGGGCGTCGGGCGACCTCTCCACCTTCGCCGCCCTCGGCCTCGCCGCCACGGTCGGCTGTGTGGCGGGCATCGCCATCAACACCGCCCACGAGCTCGGCCACAAGCACCCGGCCCTCGAGCGTTGGCTGGCCAAGGTCGCCCTCGCCCAGTCGGCGTACGGCCACTTCCACGTCGAGCACAACCGGGGTCACCACCAGCGGGTGTCCACCCCCGACGACCCTGCCTCCTCCCGATTCGGCGAGAGCTTCTACGAGTTCGTCCCCCGCACGGTGATCGGCAGCGTCCGCTCGGCGGTCGAGATCGAGCGCGAGCGCCGGCACCGTGCCGGCGAGCACTTCTGGTCGCTCCGCAACGACGTACTCAACGCCTGGACCATGACCGTCGTCCTCTTCGGCGGCCTCGTCGCGGTGTTCGGCTGGGCGGTGGCACCGTGGCTCGTGGTCCAGGCGGTGATCGGGTTCCTGCTGCTCGAAGTCGTCAACTACATCGAGCACTACGGCCTGCTGCGCGAGCGCAAGGAGAACGGCCGATACGAGCGCTGCCGCCCTGAGCACTCGTGGAACGCCAGCAACGTGGCCTCGAACATGCTGCTCTACCAGCTCCAGCGCCACAGCGACCACCACGCCTACCCCACCCGCCGCTTCCAGACCCTCCGCCACTTCGACGACGTGCCGCAACTGCCCACGGGATACGCCGGCATGGTGGTGCTGGCCGCCGTCCCACCGCTCTGGCGCAAGGTGATGGACCCCCGCGTGCTGGCCGTCTACGACGGTGATCTGACCCGGGCCAACGTCCACCCCCGCCGCCGGGCCCGCCTCCTCGCGGCCCACGGGGCCCGGGCGTAGGGTCGAGGCCATGAGCGCGAGCGAGGGCGGCGACGCGACGGTCACCGCAGGTCCGACAGCCGAGCCCCGCCGCTTTGCCGATGCGTCGCGCCTGCTCCTGCGCACCACCGTCTTCGGCGCCATGGACGGCCTCGCCGCCCAGCGACCGTGGGCGTCGATCACGATGGCGGAGATCGCACGCGCCGCCGGCGTGAGCCGCCAGACCCTCTACAACGAGTTCGGCACCCGCGACGAGCTGGCCCAGGCCTACGCGCTCTGGTCCTCCGAGCGGTTCCTCGACGAGATCCAACGCGTCGTCGGCGCCCGGTCGGACGACCTGGGCGGCGCGCTCGCAGACGCGTTCCGGGTGTTCCTCGAGCTGGCCGCCGAGCACCCGCTCGTACGGGCGCTCGAGGCCGCCACCGGCGCCGAGGGCCTCCATGCCCTCGTGGCCAGCTCGGCCGGCCTGCCCATCCTGCTCACCAGCACCGACCGCCTCACCGAGTTCGTGCTGGGAAGCTGGCCCGAGCTACCGGTCACCGAGACCCGTCTCGCGTGTGAGTTGCTCGTCCGCCTCGCCATCAGCCACGCCACGGTGCCGACCGTGCCCCCGGCGGTGGCCGCAGAGCAGGTCGGCACCGTCCTCGGGCCGTTCCTGGCCGAGGTGCGCGCCGCCCTCCCGCGCTGACCGCACGGCCGCCGCGCCGAGGCCGGCCAGTAGGCTCGACGGACCGAATGCCACCGCACCGAGCCCACGCCACCGCACCGAGCCCACGCCCGCCGAGCCGCCGACCTGCTGCTGGCCGTCATGGGGATGCGCGTCGCCTCGTGGCCGGTGCCGGCGCTGCCCACGCCGCGGGCGGGCCGAACACCGCATCGCCGGCCGCGCCGACCATCCAAGAGGGCCGTTTGTGCGCTGCATCACACCGTCGTCGCCGGAAGAGGGCGTTTCGTTGAGCTCCCTGTTGCCACAGATGGGCCTCGTCGCGGTCCTGGTCGCGATCAACGCGGCCTTCGCCGGAACCGAGATGGCGCTGGTCTCACTTCGCGAGGGCCAGCTCCAACGCTTGGAGACACAGGCCAGCGCCGGACGGACGCTGGCCGGACTCGCGCGCGAGCCGAACCGGTTCCTCGCCACCATCCAGGTGGGCATCACCTTGGCGGGCCTGCTCGCCTCCGCGGCAGCCGCCGTGTCGATCGCCGTCCCCCTCGAGGCGCCGCTGTCCTTCCTCGGCAGCTTCGCAGAGCCGGTGGCCGTCACCCTCGTCACCCTCGCGCTCGCGTACCTGACCCTGGTGTTCGGTGAGCTCGCCCCCAAACGTCTGGCCATGCAACGCGCCGAGCGTTGGGGCCTGGTGGCGGCCCGGCCCCTCGCGGCCTTGGCCGTGGTGACCCGACCGGTGGTGTGGCTGCTGTCTCGATCCACCGATCTCGTCGTGCGCGTGGTGGGTGGCGATCCGCTTCGCCAACGCGAAGAGGTGACCGAGGAGGAGCTGCGCGACCTCGTCGCAGCCCAGTCCAGCTTCACCCCGAAGCAGCGCGACATCATCGAAGGAGTGTTCGAGGTCTCCGACCGGACGCTGCGTCGCGTGCTGCGGCCCCGTCGCGAGGTGTTCGTCCTCGATGCGGGCACTCCCGCGGCCGACGCAATCGGCGCGCTCGCCGCCTCAGGGCACTCCCGGGCCCCGGTGGTGGTGGATGGTTCGCTCGACCAATTGCTCGGTGTCGTCCACCTCCGCGACCTGTTGGTGCACCGGAACCGAACCGTGGCCGACATCGCGTCGGATGTGTTCGCATTCCCGGAGTCGGCGGCGGTCCTCGATGCTCTCCACGAGCTGCAGGTCCGACACCAGCAACTCGCGGTCGTCGTCAACGAGCACGGTGCGACCGTCGGCATCGTCACCGTCGAAGACCTCATCGAGGAGCTCGTGGGGGAGATCTACGACGAGTCCGACCCCGACGTGCTCGCGGTGCGGCCTCTGGCGGATGGCAGCCTCGTCCTCCCTGGCACCTTTCCGGTCCACGACCTTTCCGACCTCGGCATCGTCGACGTCCCCGACGGCCCGTACGTCACCGTGGCCGGCCTCATGCTCGATCGCCTCGGCCGAATACCGGAGGCGCCCGGTGACCGCGTGTCGATCGGCGGCTCGACCTTCGAGGTCGCCGCCATCATGCACCGAGCCATCACCCAGGTGCACCTGCGTCCCACCCGCTCGAACCCGCAACACCAGCGCGGGACGGGAACCGACTCGACGCAACCGTCGTAAAACCCTGTAGTAATATACACGAAACCATATTCTTACGAAAGGGGCTCCCGTGTTTCGCAACACCGTGAAGACCACCGTCCTTCTCGCCGGCCTCGGTGGCCTGATGATCGCCATCGGCTCGCTCTTCGGCACCGTCGGCACCATGATCGGCGCCCTCCTCGGCCTGGCCATCGTCGGCGGGTCCTACTGGAAGAGCGACGCCCTCGCCATCCGAGCGGCGAGCGCGGTGCCCGCCGACGAGGCGGCCATGCCCGAGTACTTCTCCGTCATGCGGGAGCTCTCCGCACGCGCCGGGATGCCGATGCCGCGGCTGTACGTGTCCCCCGAGATGCAGCCCAACGCCTTCGCCACCGGGCGAGACCCCGAGCACGCGGCGGTGGCCATCACCGAGGGTCTCCTGGCGGTCTGCACCTGGGACGAGGTCCGCGGCGTGCTCGCCCACGAGCTCGCCCACGTCCGCAACCGGGACATCCTCATCGGCTCGGTGGCCGCCGCCATCGCCACCGGCATCTCCTTCATCGCCAACCTGGCCATGTGGGGCGCGATGCTCGGCGGCAGCGACGACGACGACGGGAACCCCTTCGCCCTCCTGATCGCGGCGTTGGTGGCCCCGCTCGCCGCCGGCCTGCTCCAGATGGCCCTCTCCCGCAGCCGGGAGCTCGAGGCCGACCGGACCGGCGCCGAGCTCATCGGCACCGGCGAGCCCCTTGCCCGCGCCCTGGAGAAGCTCGAGGTCACCGCGCAACGGGTCCCGATGGACGTGGCCCCCTCCCAGGCGCAGGCCTACATCGTCAACCCGCTCACGGGACGGGACGTGCGCTTCGCCAACCTCTTCCGCACCCATCCGACGACCGCCGAGCGGGTGGCCCGTCTGCGCGCCGCCGCCGTCCAGACCTTGTGAACCCACCGAGGTGACCCTCGGGAATGATCCGACGTCCAGCCGACCACTGCCACGAGGCGTCGAGACCTGCCATCGGACCTCCCATCCCCTCTGCCGCCGAGCGGAGGGCGGCCAGACGGGCGCGGGGCTCGGAGAGGTCGAGGCCGTCGAGCGCCGGCTCGGCGTCCTCGGGCATCCGGCCCGGCTCGAAATCCACTGCAGCGCTTCGGCCGAGTCAGCGCCGGTCGTAGGCGTCGAGCTTCGGTGCGGCCATCTCGGCGCGGAAGTGGTCGAAGGGCCACGGCCAGACGGCGGGGATGCCGCGATCGTCGAGGTACCAGCTGCGACAACCGGTGACCCAGACGGTCTGCTTGGCCGCTTCCACCCGGGCCGCCTCGAGGCGGTCCATCGCCTCACGGGTCGCGCTGATCTCGTGGCAGGTGCCCGATCGCAGCTCCTCGACCAGGCCCATGATGTAGCCGAACTGCAGCTCGGCCACCTCGATCAACGAGAAGTTGCCGACCGGGCCGTTCGGGCCGTTGAGCATGAAGAAGTTGGGGAAGTCGGGGATCGAGATCGACAGGTAGGCGTTCGGTCGATCGGCCCAGGCCTCGGACAGATCGATGCCGTCACGGCCGGTGACCGCCATCGGCCGCATGAAGGCGTCGACCTTGAAGCCGGTGGCGAGCACCAACACGTCGAGCTCGTGCAGGCGGCCGTCGCGGGTGCGGACGCCCCCTGGCTCGATGCGCTCGATGCCCTCGGTGACCAGCTCGGCGTGCGGCTTCTGGATCGCCTGGTAGAAGTCGGGTGAGATGACGAGGCGCTTGCAGGCCGGCTGGTAGTCGGGCCGCAGGCGGTCGCGCAGCTCCGGATCGGTGACGCTGCGCTTGAGGTTGGCCTCGCAGGCCTCCGCGATCATCTTCGCCTGGTCGGACCTGGCGTCGGTGACCGCTCTGGCGAAGCCGGCGAAGAGGTCGGCGAGCATGTCGTGCATCTCGACCAGACGCTCGGGGTGGGCTCGGAAATCGGCCCGGACGTCTTCGGCGTAGGCGGGGTTCTCCTGGGGGAAGATCCAGGGGGCCGTCCGTTGGAAGAGGGACAGATGGGCCACCTCGTCCACGGTGGCCGAGACGATCTGCACGGCGGTCGAGCCGGTGCCGATCACGCCCACACGGGCGCCCGCGAGGTCGACGTCGTGGTCCCAACGGGCGCTGTGGAACGCGGCCCCGGCGAACGAGTCGAGGCCTTCGATGTCGGGCAGGCGGGGATGGTGCAGCACGCCGGTCGCCGCGATCACCACGTCGGCGGTGTCGTGGTGGCCCGAGGCGGTCTCGAGGTGCCACCGGCCGTCGGTGAACTCGGCACGCGTCACCTCGTCGCCGAAGCGGATCTGGCGCACCACGCCGTAGTCGTGCGCCACGCGCTCGAAGTAGGCCTCGATCTCGTCGCCCGGCGAGAACGGGTGGCTCCAGTCGGGGTTCGGCGCGAACGAATAGCTGTACAGGTGCGACGGCACGTCGCACGCGATGCCGGGATAGGTGTTCTCTCGCCACGTCCCGCCGAGCCGGTCGGCCTTCTCGTAGATCGTGACGTCGTCGAAGCCGGCCTCGCCGAGCTTGACCGCGCTCAGGATCCCTGACATCCCCGCGCCGATGATGGCGAACCGCACGCGACCCCCTCGACTCTCGACTCGACTTCTCGTTCTCGTCGAGTCTGGCAGGTCGGCCGGCTCAGACGGACCCGTAGGCGGCGGCCTGGATGCTGTAGAGCTCGGCGTACTGGCCGCCCCGGGCCATGAGGTCCTCATGGGTGCCGACCTCCACCACCTGGGCACCGTCGAGCACGACGATCTCGTCGGCCATGCGGACGGTGCTGAAGCGGTGGGACACGAGGATCGTGATGCGGCCGTCACCGCGATCATCCCGGGCACCGGCGGCGTACCGCTCGAACAAGGCGTGCTCGGTCTCGGCATCGAGGGCGGCCGTGGGCTCGTCGAGCACCAGCACCAGTGGGTCGTCGCGCATGAAGCCGCGTGCGAGGGCGAGCTTCTGCCATTGCCCGAACGACACCTCGGCCCCTTCGGGCCACGTGGGCCCCAGCTGCGTGTCAAGGCCCTGGCCGAGTGCCTGCACCACGTCGTCCGCGCCGGCCCGACCGACTGCGGCGACCACGGCCGGCTCGTCGTCGAGGCGGGGGATGTCGCCCACGCCCACGGCCTGGCGGGCGAGGAGCTCGAAGCGGAAGAAGTCCTGGTAGGCACCGGCCAGGCGCTCGCGCCACTCGTCGGTGGGCATGCGGGCCAGGTCGGCGCCGTCCACGAGGATGCGCCCTGCGGTGGGCTCGTAGAACTTGGAGAGCAGCTTCACGAGCGTCGTCTTGCCCGCCCCGTTCTCACCCACGACCGCGATGACGGAACCGGCGGGCAGGTCGAGGTTCACGTCGCGCAGCACCAGCTTGGTGGTGCCTGGGTAGGCGAAGTCCACGTGCTCGAGCCGGATGCCCTCGTCGATGCGGTCGGGCACCGACAGGTCGGTGTCGGCCGTGAGCGAGGCGGCGTAGTCCTCGAGCCAGGCGAGGCGGCGGGAGCCGTCCATCCAGATGCCGCGGAGGAAGCCGATCTCGCCGACCGTCGCCCCGATGTAGGCCGACAGGCGTGAGCCGGCGGCAAGCACGAGCAGCACGTCGGGTGCCGGCGCGTCGAGGCCCGACGCCACGAAGACGACCGCGCCGACGAACCCGGCACCGAACACCGCCCAGCCGAGCGTGTGCCAGACCGCCGATCGTCCCCGAGAGACGGCGAGCGGCCCGTACCACCGCTCCCAGGCCTCACGGCGCTCGGCGACCAGGCGGGGCCCGATGCCGGTGACCCGCACCTCTTTCGCGGCCGGGGCGGTCGTGCCGATGGTGAACAGGTGCCGCGAGAGCCGCTCGTGGGGTGCGCCCTGCTCGCGTGCGAGGCGCTCGACCGCCGGGCGCCACGAGGCGGTGGCCACCGTGGGCACCGCAAAGAGCGCCAGGAGGATGAGCACGGGGCTGATGGTCATGAGCAGGAAGATCGTGACCCCGAGACGCAGGATCCAACCCGCGGTCGAGAACACGGACATGTACATGTGGTCGAGCACGAAGATCTGGTCGCGCAACACCGAGAGGCGGTCGAGGTAGTCGGGTCGCTCCTGGTGGGCGATGGTCGTCACCGACGCCTGCAGCCGGGCCACGTGCGACTCGAGGGCGATGGTCACGCGGTCACGGAAGCGCCGCTGCACCCGGGTCGACACCGTGGTGAGGAACCAGGTGGCGGTGGCGGCCAGGGCCAGGGCGATCATCACCGTGCGGATGCGACCGCTGTCGCCGGCGATCACGGCGTCGGCGAGCACCTTGAACCCGAACGCCAGCATGGCCTCGGGCAGCGCCGCCAGCAACGAGAGGCCGAAGGCGACGGCCATGAGGGCGGGCTCGTGCTGGTAGCCGAGCTTGCACAGCCGCCACATCGACGAGAGCGCCGGCGGCAGGTCGTCGTCCTTCGTCGCATCCGCGTCAGGGCGCATCGAGCATCACCGCCTCGGTCTCGTCGTCGTCGACCGGGAGGCCCGCCGCGAAGCGCTGGGCCTGGAGGTCGAACATGGTGCGGTAGCGGCCGTCGTGGGCCATCAGCTCGTCGTGGGTGCCGAGCTCGATCACCCGGCCGTGCTCGAGCACGCAGATGCGATCCGCGTGACGGACCGTGGAGAAGCGGTGCGAGATCAAGATGGTGGTGCAGTGGCGGGTGGCGGCGAGCACCCGCTCGAAGATCTCGGCCTCGCCGCGCACGTCGAGCTGGGCGGTGGGCTCGTCGAGCAGCACGACCCCGGCGCCGAGCGACACCGCGGCGAGGGCCCGGGCGAGCGCCACCCGCTGCCACTGCCCGCCGGACAGGTCGGTGCCGTTCTCGTAGCCCTTGGCCAGGATCGTGTCGAGCGACGCCAGGTCGGCGGCCCCGGCCTCGGCGAGGGCCGCGAGCACGAGGTCGTCCAGATCGACGTCGTCGGGGGCGCCCCGAGGTGCGACGTTGTCCCGCAGCGGCAGCTCGAACTTGATGAAGTCCTGGAACACAGCCGTCACCTGATGCCGCCACGAGTGCAGGTCGAGGTCGCGGACGTCGACGCCGTCCACCTCGAGGGCGCCCTCCTGCGGGTCGTAGAGGCGGCACAGCAGCTTGGCCAGCGTGGTCTTGCCGGCACCGTTCTGGCCCACGATGGCGAGCGACGACCCGGCCGGGATCGTGAGGTCGAAGCCCTGGAGAACCGGCGAGCCGCCCGTGCCCGGGTACGAGAAGGTGACGTCCCGGAATCGCAGCTCGCGGGCAGGCAGCCCGTCGGCCGGGAGGTCGCCCGACACGAGCGCGCCCTTCGGCCCCATGGCGGCCTTCAGGCGGAGGACCGCGGCGACGGGGGCCGCCGAGCCGTCGAGCGCCCAGTTGAGCCCACCGAAGGCGATCAGCGAGGTGCCGATGGCGGCCTGGGCGTAGACGACGACCGTGGCGAGCGTGAGCTGACCGCTGATGACCGCCGAGGCGAGGGCCCAGAACACGATGGCGTTGGCGACGACGACCACGACGAGGCTGGCGACCACCGAGCGCTCGCGCATCTTGGTGGCTTCGTACTGCAGCTCGTGGAGGCGGGTGCGCCGGTTGATGAAGCGGTCGATCGTCCAGGCCGCGAGGCCGAACATCCGCAGCTCCTTGGCCGCGGGCGGGTCGACGGCGAGCCGGTAGGCGTAGTCGGCGTCGCGCTGTGCGGCCCGGACCTCGTCGGTGTTTCGGTCGCGCCAGATGGCGCTCTCCTTGAGCAGCCAGTGGGTCGCCAGCCAGCCACCGGCGAGCACCAACGGGGCCCAGGGCGCGAAGCCGAACAGGAGCGTCGCCGAGGCCAGCCCGCCGATCATCTGGACCAGGCCCTGGGCGATGAAGTCCATCGAGATCGACAGGGGCGGGCCGGTCATGCCGAGATCGAAGTCCCGCGCCACCTGGAGGTCGTTGGCCAGCTCGGGGTCCTCGAGGTGACCCATGCCCTGGGGCTCGAGGCACGCCTCGGTGAGCTCGTCGTAGAGCCAGGCGGCGGTGCGGTCGCCCAGGTTGGCGCTGATCGCGGCATGGATCGGGTTGAGCACCTGGAGCAGCACGAACACGATGCCCACCAGGGCGAGGGGCAGCGCCAGGGAGGTGTCGTTGTCGATGGCCCCGACGAGCACGCCCATGGCCACCGCGAAGGCCGCCGGCAGCACGCCCCGCAGCGCGAGCACCAGCCACCAGCCAAGCGCCAGCCGGGGATCGGCCCTCGGCAGCACGCCGAAGAACTTCCATTCGTTGCGGGCGCGCAGGCGCCGCGTCGATGACGTCACCCCCGCAGTCTGTCCCGTCGCCGCCATCCCCGTCGGGCGCACCTCGTTGCCCCGTAGGGTGGCCGCATGCACGACTCAGTGACCGTCCACATCGATGCGGCTCCCGAGGCGGTTTGGGCCCTCGTGAGCGACGTCACCAAGATCGGCAGCTACAGCCCCGAGACCTTCGAGGCCGAATGGCTCGACGGTGCCACCGGTCCCGCTGTCGGCGCCCGGTTCCGTGGTCACGTGAAGCGCAACGGACGCGGCCCCACCTACTGGGCCGAGTGCACGGTCACCGCCGCCGAGCCGAACCGCGACTTCGGCTTCTCGGTGGGCCCCGACGGCAAGGTGCTCAACACCTGGCGCTACGAGCTCGAGCCCGCCGCCGATGGTGGCACCGACGTCACCGAGTCGTTCCGCCTTCCCGACACCCTGCCCACCCGCATCTACTGGGCGCTTCTGGGCTGGGCGCGGGGCAGGACGAACCGCGACGGCATGCGCGCCACCCTCGAGGCCATGAAGGCCGAGCTCGAAGGCACCTGAGCGCAGGGTCGAGGCGCAGGGTCGAGGGGCTCCGCGCCAAGCGAGGCCGAGCGCCTCGGCCTGCCGGTCGCACCGGCACAGGGCGGTCATCAGGGGTCCCCAGGGATGCTTACGGAGCGGCTGTTCCCACCCTCCATGGTCGCCCGGTCGCAGCGCCCGCTTCCGGCCGTGCCGGCGTCGGTCGGCCTCGGTCCTGGCTGAAGGCCGACGTCCGCGGGCATCGTCTCTTACCGGCCGATGACCGCATGCCTACCGCCAGGTCCGAGCATCGCACTGTCCCACCGGGAGAGGAGCGAGCAGCGATGACGAGTGCAGCGGTGACCCTTCCGGCGATGCCCGATCTGGCGATCAGCGCCACGCCCCTCGACCGCCTGGGCACTTTGTCCTTCCTCGATCGGGCCGAGGGCGGCAGGCCTGTCTGTTCCGCCGTCGTCACCGCCCGGCCACGGCGCCTGCGGGTGCTGCTGGTGACCGACATCGTCGGGTCGACCATGCTCAACGTAGCCGCGGGCGACGAGCGTTGGTACGAGCTGATGATCGAGCACGACCGGGTGATCCGAAACGCCCTGCGCGCCCACCACGGCGTGGAGTTCAAGCACACCGGTGACGGCCTTTGCGCGTGGTTCGACTGGTCCGGCCAGGCCGTGGCATGCGCACTGTCGCTGCAGGGCGTGCTCGACGAGGGCAACCGGCTGCACCCCGATCTGGCCATCCGCGTCCGCTGTGGGATCGCCGCCGGGGCGCCCATCGCCGCCGGTGACGACCTCTTCGGCCTGGCCGTCGTGCGGGCGGTGCGGGTCTGCAGCCATGCCGACGCCGGCGAGGTGCTGGTCGGCCCCGAAGTCCCCCTGCTCCACAGTGGCGGGCACGTGACGTTCGACGACGGTGTCGAGCGCGACCTGAAGGGCCTGCCCGGCCGCCACCGGGTGCACCGCGCCCAGTGGGCACGGCCGGCACTGGCGACCACCAGCGTCCAACCGAGCGTCTACCGCCAGGCCTGACCATCGGCCCCGGTCTCGCAGCGCAGGGTCGTCGCGGCGGGCGTCTTCGCCCACGCGTCTCGCGAACGGTCGAAAGGGCCCTGCCCGCGGGCAGCTGCGCCCGTAGTGTTCCGGCGATGCCCACGGTGCGCACGGCCTGCCCGCTCGACTGCCCCGACGCCTGCTCGCTCGAGGTCGCCGTGATCGACGGTCGGATCACCGCCATCGATGCGGTGCCGGCGGCCGAGGCCGACAACCCGCTGACCGACGGCTGGATCTGCCGGAAGGTGCGGCGGATGACCCGTCGGGTCCACGGTCCCCTGCGCCTCACCACGCCCCTGGCCCGCACCGGCCCCAAGGGATCGGGTGCATTCGAGCCGATCAGCTGGGACGAGGCCCTCGACCGCACCGCCGCCGCCATCAGCAGCGCTATCGCGTCCCACGGCCCCGCGTCGGTGGTGCCCTACCTCTACAACTCGTCGGCGGCGGTGCTCGCCTCGGCCGGCCTCACGCCGCTGCTGTTCGAGGCGCTCGGCACCGCCGAGGTGGAGCACACGATCTGCGCGGCCACGGCCGGCGAGGCGTGGCGACTGGTGTTCGGCACGATGCCGAGCGGCGACCCGGTCGACGTGGCCCACAGCGACCTCGTGGTGGTTTGGGGCGCCAATCCGACGGTGTCGAACCCGCACCTGGCCACCGTGCTCGAAGCGCGCCGGCGGGCCGGTTCGAAGATCGTGGTGATCGACCCCCGCCGCACGCCGCTGGCGGGCAAGGCCCACCGCCACATCGCCGTGGCCCCGGGCACCGACGTGGTGCTGGCCATGGCCGCCGCCGCCGAGCTCGACCGGCGCAACGGGGTCGACCACGCCTTCGTGGCCGAGCAGGTGGTCGGGGCCGAGGAGTACCTCGACGCCTGCCGGGCCTGGACCCTCGACCGCGCCGCCGACGTGTGCGGCATCCCGCAGGGAGACATCAACGGTCTGGTCGACGACCTGATGGGTGCCGAGCGCCCCCTGCTGCGGGTGGGCTGGGGCATGGAGCGCAACCGCAACGGCGGCTCGGCGCACCGGGCCGCGTTGTCGTTGTGGGCGCTGGCGGGCGCGTTCGGCCGGCCGGGCACCGGGGTGGTCTCGTCGACGAGCCCCAACGAGGACGCGACCGGCGGGTCGCTGCGGCGGGCCGTGTTGGGCGACACCCCTCCCGACGACCGCGCGGGCAACCGCCGTGGGGTCAACATGAACCGCCTCGGTGCCGCGCTCTGCGGCGAGGACGGTTGCGCCGCCGTGCTCTTCGTGCAGGGCTCCAACCCGGCCGCCACCTGTCCGAACCAGGCCAAGGTGCACGAAGGCCTCGCCCGCGACGACCTGTTCACCGTGGTCCACGACCAGGTGCTCACCGACACCGCCCGCTTCGCCGACATCGTGCTGCCCGCCACCACGAGTTTCGAGGTGGACGACATCGTCGGCGGGTACGGCACCTACGTGGTGCAGGACGCGCCGGCGGTCATCGCCCCGGTCGGCCAGAGCCGCTCGAACAACGAGGTCGCACACGGTCTCGCCCTCCGGCTCGGCCTCGATGAGGCCGCCTTCGATCCGTCGCCGGCACGGCTGCGATCGATCCTGCTCGGCGGGCTCGACCTGCCGCCGCGCATCCAGGCCGAGGGCTTCGTCCAGTTCGCCGATGTCTGGCCCGCTCACCGCGACGGTGGCCCTCCGAGCATCCGCCTCGTTGCGCCGGAGGCCGAGGTGGCCGCCGGCGCCGACCGGGTGCCGGTGTATCGGGAGAACGACGCCACCGGGGGCCCACTCACCCTGATCACGCCGGCCACCAACCGTACGGTCACCTCGATGTTCGCCGAGTACGACCCCCCCGACCCGGCCGTGCGCCTCCATCCCGACGACGCCGCCGCTCGTGGCCTCGTCGGCGGCGACCCGGTGGTGGTCACCGACGGCCGCCACGAGGTGCGGGTGGCGGTGGCGGTGGGTGCCGACGTTCGCCGCGGTGTGGCGGTGATGCCGAAGGGCCTGTGGCGCTCCGCCACGCCCGAGGGGTGGACCGCGAACGTGTTCGCGCCCGACGGACTGTCCGACCTCGCCGGCGGCGCCCGCTTCAACGACGCCAGGGTCGAAGTCCGCAAGACTTGACCATGGCCGCCGCCCACCCCACCACCTTCGCGTCGACGCTCGACCTCGCCCGCCTGCCCTGGTTCGAGGTGGAGGGCGGCAACCGCCTGGTGGTGGTCGACGAGGCCGTCGGGCCGGTGATCGACATGCACACCCACCTGGCCATGGGGTTCGTCCGGCGGTTGCGGGTCGATCTGGACGCAGAGACGCCGACCACCGCGTACTACCTGCCGCTCACGCTGCCCGTCGACCTCGAGGGCTACTCGAACCGCAACTTCGACCCCGCCGCACTCTTCACCATGCAGTTCGACCTGGCCGCGCTCGCGCTCACCGCCAAGGGCATGCGCACCACCCACACGGCGCCCAACCTGCTGCGCGACATGGCCGCCCTCGGCATCGCCCACTCGGTGGTGCTGCCCATCGACCTGCCGGTCGGCCCCCAGAACACCGACGCGGTCCTGGCCGCGTGCGCACCCCACCCCGAGCTCGTGCCGTTCTGCTCGGTCCACCCGCGGCGCAGAGACGTCGACGCCCAGCTCGAGCGGCACCGGGCTGCGGGGGCCCGGGGCCTGAAGATGCACCCCGCGGTCCAGTTCATCGCCCCCGACCATCCCCGCACCGTGCACCTGTGCGGTCGCTGCGGCGCGCACGGGCTACCGGTGCTGTTCCACTGCGGGCCCGTCGAGATCGCCACGGCGTCGGCCGACCGCCGCTGCCAGGTGAGCCGTTACGAGCGGGCCATCGCCGAGAACCCCGGCACCACCTTCGTCCTCGGCCACTCGGGCGCCCTGCAGTGCGAGCAGGCCCTCGGCTTCGCCGGCCGCTACCCCAACACGTTCTTCGAGCTGTCGAGCCTGGGGGTCGACCGGGTTCGGACGGTGCTCGAGCGTGTGCCCGCCGACCGCATCGTCTACGGCACCGACTGGCCCTTCTACCACCAGGCCCTCACCCTGGCCCGGGTGCTCATCGCCACCGAGGGCGACGAGCCCCTGCGGCGTGCGGTGCTCCACGACAACGCTGCACGCCTGTTGGCACTCGGCGCCGCCGACGACCGAGCTCGACGGGGTCGCCACTGACCGCGGGCAACGGGCGACCGCGGTGATCCCGCCCGGCGGAGTTGGATACCCCAGGGGGTATCGATAGAGTGAGGGGAAGCCCCACGAATCGAGGAACCCCCATGACCACTGTCGACCTCACCGCCGCCACCTTCGAAGACACCGTCGGCGCCGACGGCATCGTCCTCGTCGACTGGTGGGCGTCGTGGTGCGGCCCGTGCCGTATGTTCGCCCCGGTGTTCGAGGCCGCGGCCGGCGACCATCTCGACATCACCTTCGCCAAGATCGACACCGAAGCCGAGCAGCAGCTCGCCGGGGCCGTCGGCATCATGTCGATCCCCACGCTCATGGCCTTCCGCGACGGCATCCTGGTGTTCTCGCAGCCGGGCGCCCTACCCGCACAGGCCCTCGCCGAGCTGATCGCGCAGGTCCGCGACCTCGACATGGACGAGGTCCGCGCCGAGGTGGCGAAGGTGGCCTCGTGATGTGCGCATCATCCCGTTACCTGCTCGTGGGCGGGCTGGCGGGCATGGGTGCGTCGACGTTCACGGGCAGCGACCTCGTCGGACTGCTCGTCGGCGTCGCCGCGGCGCTCCTGCTCTACGTGGCGGTGCGCCGCACCCCCGGGCGACTCGGCCCCTCCAGTTGCGCGCTCACCGCCGCCGAACATGCCGAAGGCGAGAGCCTGGACCGCGAACAGCAGGCCCCGGAGGGAATGACCGCCCGCTGACCGTGACGGTGCGTCAGTCCGAGCCGGCACTCGGGCCGTAGGCATCGAAGACCCGGCGGGACAGCAGCACGAAGGCGTCACACCGGCGCTGATCGGCGGTGCGTTCCTCGTGGTCATCATGGTCCTCGGCGCCCAGCGCGTCGACGTCGGCTTCGAGGAGTTCGGCCTCCGCGCGCATCAGCGCCCGCGAGAACGGTGACCCCAGGTGGGGAGGGAGCTCGGCCCACACATGGAACATGCCGTCCTCGTCGGGCTCGAACTCGAGGTGGAAGAGGGCCTCGAGGAGCACGTCGGTCGGCTCTCCGGCGATGAAGGGGCTCTTCGGTGGCTTGGTCATGGCCACGAAGGTAGAGAGGGGCACTGACACGAATCTTCCAGGTCGGCAAGCACCGCTCGACCTCTCAGGCCGCGGCCGAGCGCCATCGGCCCATCGGGTCGTGGCGGGCCGGGTGACCCGAGTCAGATCGTGATCACGACCTTGCCTTCTGCCCGCCGGTCCGCGAGCTCGCTGATGGCGTCGGCCGCGCGCTCGAGCGGATACCGGCTCGAGATGTAGGGCTTGATCCTGCCCTCGCCGTACAACCGGAACAGGTCGGCCAGGTTGGCCGCCTGCGCCTCGGGTTGGCTCATCACGAAGGCGCCCCAGAACACGCCGACGATCTGGCACGACTTGAGCAGCGTGAGGTTGAGGGGCAGCTTCGGGATGCCGGCGGGGAAGCCGATGACGAGGAACCGGCCCTCCCAGTTCAGCGCCCGGACCGCCGGCTCGGCGTAGTCGCCGCCCACGGCGTCGTAGACCACGTCGACACCGCCGCCGCCGGCCGCCTTGATGTCGTTCGAAAGCGCCTTCTGCTGGTCGCGGTCGAGGGGCTGACGCGGGTACACGATGCCGCTGTCCGCCCCGTGGGCGAGACAGAGGTCCACCTTCTCCTGCGAGCTGCACCCGGCGATCACCGTCATGCCCATCGCCTTGCCGAGCTGCACTGCGGCCAGGCCCACCCCGCCGGCGGCGCCGAGCACGAAGAGGCTCTCGCCCGGCTGGACGTGGGCCCGGTCCTTCAACGCGTAGTGGCTGGTGCCGTAGGCCATGAGGAACGCGGCCGCCTCGTCGAACGGCATCGAGTCGGGGATGGGGATGCACGCGTCGGCGGCGACCGCGAGCTCCTCGACCATCCCGCCGGACCCCGGCACGGCGAGCACGCGGTCCCCCGGCTGCAGTGTGGTGACATCGTCGGCCACCTGCTTGACCACGCCGGCCACCTCCGCGCCCGGGGCGAAGGGCCGGGCCGGCTTGAACTGGTAGAGGTCCTGGATGATCAGCACGTCGGGGTAGTTCACTGCCACCGACTTCACGTCGAGGACCACCTGGCCCGGCCCCGCGGTCGGCGCCGGGATGTCGGTGAGCACGAGGCTGTCCGGGCCCCCCGTCTCGATCGAGAGAACAGCTCGCATGACGCTCCTCCGTGTCGGTCGGCGACCGCTCGTCCGCGGCGCTCCGGCCTTCATCCTGCCGCATGGGCAATGCAGGGCCGGCAGCTCGGGCGGATCGGACACCGCGTCACCCTCGCCGACCCCATCGAGCGACGGTCCACCTTGACCGCGCATCTCGCTGACCGCGCACGGGATCGGCGCTGCTTCCGCGAAGGGCCGTTGGACCCTTCAGGCCGCACCGGTGCAGCGCGACAGTCGTCGGTGCAGGCTCACGCGCGAGCGGTGGCCCTGATGCCGTCGGCCGAAGAGGAGGGCACCATGTCGTCGAGATCGACCAGGAGTTCCGCAGTGGTGCTGGTGCTGCTGCTCGTCACCGCCGGCTGCGGCGGGGTCGGCGACGATTCCGGCGACGACACGGCAGGGTCGACCCGGCCGGGTGGCACCACCACCGTCGACGAGACCACGGGCGCGGCCGGGGGCGACTTCATCGACGAGCTCGACGGGGTGTGCCTGGACCTGACGGACGAGCTCGACAGCCTGCAGGCCGAGCTGCTGCCCATCGACCCCAACGCGGATCTCTCGGCCATGGGCGACCTGCTCCAGCAGGCGGCGGATGCCTACGACAACGCGGTCGCGGCCGCGAACAGCCTCGACCCACCGCCACAGCTCCAGGGCCGCGTCGACGAGTTCACCGGCCTGATGGAAGACCTCGCCGGCGTCAGCCAGGAGATGGCCGATGCCGCAGCGAGCGGCGACGGAGCCGCCCTCGAGGAGTTGCTGCAGTCCGGCCCGGACGGCAACCAGAGCCTCGAGGGGGTCGCCGACGAGCTCGGCCTCACGTGCTTCGCCGCCACCGGGGCGTCTCCCGGTATCGGTGCGAGTGCCGACGCCCAGGCCTACTGCGACCAGATCGGCGAGTACGTCGACGCCGTCGATGCCTACCTGGCCGATCCCACCTCGGCCGACCCCGGGCCCCTGGGCGTGCAGGCCGCGACGCTCGCCACCACCTACACCGACCTCTCGGCCTACGCGTCCGCGCAGGACCGGGCCGTGCTGGTCGACTGCGCGCAGCAGGCTGCCGACGCCGCCTCCCGCCTCCTGGACGCCATCGGCGGCTGACCGGTGCCCGCACCGATTCGGGCACCCCCCCGTCGGCTCGACGGTCGACCACGGGGACCGGGCCGGGTTTCCTACAGCGCCGCCACGAGGGCCGCGGCCCGGATCGCACGCCGGCCCCTCGCTGGCCCGCGACCCCTTCCGCCCCCAACGCTGTCCACGCCCGCTGCGCTCGGGCGTTGTCCACACGCTCGGCCGTCATCCGGATCGGGATCAGCACGGAGGCGACGTGACCATCGCACCCCCGGTGGCCGACACCGGACACCGACCGCGCGATCCTGACTGCTCCACAGGCGTGTGGGAGCGTGGAGCGCATGACGTGGACCGAGAACGACATCCCCGACCTGACCGGCCGGGTGGCGGTGGTCACGGGCGCCAACGGCGGGCTCGGCCTCGCCACCGCACTGGCGCTGGCGGGGGCGGGCGCCGACGTGGTGATGGCCGCCCGCGACCAGGCCAAAGCAGCAGCCGCCGAGGCGACGATCCGGGCGGCGTACCCCGATGCCGCGCTCCAGGTGGTCGAGCTCGACCTGGGCGACCTGGCGTCGGTCCGGCGCGCGGCCGACTCGATCGTTGCCGGCCGTCCCGCCATCGACATCCTGGTGAACAACGCCGGCCTGATGGCCATGCCGGAGCGTCGCACCGCCGACGGGTTCGAGATGCAGTTCGGCGTGAACCACCTGGGCCACTTCGCCTTCACCGCCCACCTGCTGGCTCCGCTGCTGCGCGCACCGTCGGCCCGGGTGGTCACCGTCACCAGCGTCGCCCACCACCAGGGCCGACCCGTCGACCCGGCCAACCCCCACCTCCATGGCCGCTACAAGCCGTGGCGGGCCTACGGTCAGGCGAAACTGGCCAACTTCCACTTCGGCCTCGGCCTGCAACGCCGGTTCGAGCGGGCCGGTGTTCGGGCCGCGAGCATCATCGCCCACCCCGGCATGTCGAACACCGACCTGCAGTCCACCACCGTGGCCGAGGGTGGCGGAGGCCGTTCGGCGGGCTTCTTCCACGCGCTCACCACCTCGATCGGCATGTCGCCCCAGCACGGCGCCCGCCCCCAGCTCCGCGCCGCCACCGACCCGTCCGCCCGAGGGGGCGAGTTCTACGGACCGCTCTTCATGACCAACGGCCCCGCCGTCCGCCGACCCCTCGTCCGCCGCATCGGTCTCGAGAAGGCCGTCGACACCCTGTGGCAGGTGTCCGAACGCGAAACCGGCGTCGCCCTCGACGTCGTCGTCGCCGCCGAGGCCGCCTCGGACGCGTGAGCCCGGCAGCAGCGTCGGGGTCCGGGCGCCGCCGCGCGTACGCTGGCCCGGGAGATCCTCGGGGAGCGGTTCGTGATCAAGTGGTTGGTCGGGATGACGGTGGATGCGGTCGCCCGTCGCAACCCCGTGCCGAAGGACCTCGACGAGGTGACGGTCCGCGGCGACGAGTCGGGCCCACCCGAGGTGGCCGACGCGGTATGGGAGCGGGTCCAGGCGCTCTACCGCACCGGGACGCACCCCGGCATCCAGGTGTGCATCCGCCAGCGGGGCGCTGTCGTCGTCGACCGGGCCATCGGCCACGCCCGGGGCGTCGCTCCCGGTCACCCGTTCGACCCCGACCGGGCCGTGCCGATGGGGCTCGACACGCCCGTCAACCTGTTCTCGGCCTCCAAGGCCGTCACCGGCATGGTCATGCACAAGCTCGAGGAGCTGGGGGCGCTGTCGATCGACGACCGGATCGCCGATCACGTGCCGGGCTTCGCGAGGCACGGCAAGGGCGAGATCACCCTGCGCCAGGTGCTGTGCCACCGGTCCGGCATCCCCACCGTGCCCAGGGAGGCGTTCGATCTCGACGTGCTCACCGATCCAGACCTGGCCGAGGCCATGCTCTGCGATCTCCGACCTTCGGCCCGGATCGGCGGGCCACCCGCCTATCACGCCGTCGTCGGCGGGTTCGTGATGGAGATGGTGGCCCGACACGCCGACGGGCGCAGCCTGCGCGCCGTCCTCGAACAGGAGATCCGACGGCCACTGGGGCTCGGCCGGTTCAGCTTCGGCGTCGACCCGCTCGACGTCGAGCTGGTGGCCGACAACGTCGAGACCGGCCTGGCCTTCGTCGTGCCGCTCGAGATCTTCTTCCAGCGGGCCCTGGGCGCCCCGTGGGGACGGCTGTTGCGAATGTCGAACGACCCGCGCTTCCTGACCGCGGTGATCCCGTCGGGCAACGCGATCGTCACTGCACGCGACATCGCGGCGTTCTACCAGTGCCTCTTGAACGGTGGTGAGCTGAACGGCACACGCGTCTTCGAAGAGGGCACCATCGCCCGAGCGCTCGAGGAGCAGGACGTGGGCACGCCGTTCGACCGAATGCTGGGGGTGCCGATGCGGTACGGCGCGGGGTTCATGCTGGGGAACGAGGGGCTCAGCCTCTACGGCTGGGACCACCCCCGAGCCTTCGGCCACCTCGGCATGTCCAACATGCTCACCTGGGCCGACCCCGACCGTGACCTCGTCGTCGCCCTGCTCACCACCGGCAAGCCGATGATCGGCACCAACCTCGTGGCCCTGCCCCAGCTCATCGGTGCCATCCACGACGCGTTCCCCGCCGGGTGACGGTCGGTCCGCTCGGAATGGACCCGCGTGCGGCCGCGTCACTCACCCGCGACATCGGTTGCCCGCGCCGGAACGCGAGCCTCGATCGGGTCGCCTCGCGCTGACAGCGGATCTGCGACGATGGCTGGATGAGTGACGAGACGACACCTGTCGGACAACCCCGTGAGTTCGACTGCCCTCGGTGTCACCAGCCCGCCACGGCGATCTTCTACGGCCCCTGCGACCGTTGCCGTCAGGACCTGCGGATGACCATGGGCAACGAGCCGCGACACATCGAGAAGGTCGTCCACGAGCCGAAGATGAACGTCGTGCCGAACCACGTGGCCACCAAGGAGTAGCCGCAATCGGCCCGTGCTCCTGTTCCCGGACGACGAGACGGGTCGCGTTCGCCGCAAGCGGCGCCGTTGCCGCGCCCGTCGTGGTCCGGGACAGCTGAGGGACCGTTGCCGCGAGTGACCGGGCCTCGACGACGCACCCGTCGCCTGGCGCTGGTCGCGTTGGCAGCCCTTGCCCCCCTCGGCGCCCCGGGATGCGGCGCGGACGGCGACGGGCCCCCGCCGAGCACCGCCGCGGGGCCACCGATGGCGACCTTCGAGCCCCTGCTCCCACCGAACCCCCACCTCGGCCCCGCCGGCACGTCCACGATGCACGGCGACAGCGGGTCGTCGGACGCCACCGCGCTCACGGGACCCGGAACCGGTCCGGTCGACGTGGCGGCGATCGACCTGGGAGCGGTCTGCCCCACGGTGCTCGTCGGCGGCGACGGCTACCCGGTCGCGCTCTGCACCCGCATCGCCGACCTCAATCCGGTCGTCCATCTCCTCGACCCACAGACGGGCTCGCCCCTGGCATCCATCGAGCTGACCGCGGGCAGCCTGCTCGGTGGCGTGTACGGCTACCTCGACGACCAGGACCGGATGGTGCTGGTCGACGGCACCCGTGACCTTCTTCGCATCGGCCACCGTCGCCGGGGCGACCGATGGGCGCTCGAGGTCGACGAGCGGATCCCCTTGGCGGGGTCGATCCCGCCCGGTGACACGGTGACGAGCGTGTCACCGGACTACCGCGGCGCCGTCTGGTTCGCGACGGGCGGGGGGACCGTCGGCGTCGTCGACACCAGCACCGCGACGGTCCACACGATGAGGCTCCGGGAAGGCGAACGCGTGTCGAACAGCATCTCGACCGCGCCGGCGGGCATGACGGTGGCCACCGACCACGCCGTCTACCTCATCGACCGGGGAACCGATGGCCGGCCCGAGGAGCGGTGGCGGCTGGCGTACGACCGCGGGCCCGCCCGCAAGCCGGGCCAGCTGAGCTGGGGCACGGGATCGACGCCGACGTTCTTCGGTCCCGTCGACGGGGACGACTACGTGGCCATCGTCGACAACGCCGACCCCGAGGTCCATCTGGTGGTCATCCGTGCGACCGGCCCCGACGCCGGCCGGCAGGTCTGCGAGCCGGTCGTGCTCGGCCACGGAGGCCCCGGCTCGGAGAACTCACCCATCGGCGCCGGCACCACCGTCGTCGTCGCCAGCACCTACGGGTACCAGTACCCCCGCCTGCCCGAGGATGCCGGGCCGAGCCGGCCCGCCGCCGCCGCCTTCGAAGGAGGGATGACCCGGGTCGACGTCGAACCGGACGGGTCGGGCTGCGACGTCATCTGGGAGTCCGATGCCCGGTCGGCGGCGGTGCCCAGGCTCTCGACCGCGGACGGCACCATCACCACGATGACCCGGCGGGGCGACCCCGCTCGCTTCTCGTACGCCGTGATCGCCGCCGCCACCGGTGAGCCGCTCACCGAGCAGGACCTCGGGCCAACCGTGGCCGATCCGCTGCAGTTGGCCGGCACCCTCGGCCCGGACCACGTCCTCTATCAGGGAACCGTCGGCGCCTTGTTGCGCATCACGCCTGCGAGAATCAGGGGATGAGCGAACCGGTGATCATCGAGGCCGCCATCAACGGGGTGACCGCCAAGTCGCAGAACCCGCACGTGCCCGTGGAGCCCGACGAGATCGCGGCCGACGCCCTCGCCTGCCTCGAGGCGGGTGCCGCCATCGTGCACAACCACATCGACGGCTTCGGGATGCCGGGCGGCGCCGCCGCCGAGCGCTACCTCGAGGGCTGGGGGCCGGTGCTGGCCAAGCGCCCCGACGCCCTGCTCTACCCCACCACCAACGCCGGCGCGACGGTCGTCGAGAGCTACGCCCACATCGCGCCGCTGGCCGAGGCGGGCGTGCTTCGCCTGAGCCTGGCCGACCTCGGGTCGGTGAACCTCGGCGGCGTCGGCGCCGACGGCGTCCCCACCGGCGACTGGGTGTACCGCAACAGCTTCGCCGACGCCCATCACATGTTCGAGCTGTGCGAGCGCCACAGGCTCGGCCCGAGCCTGGCCGTCTTCGACCCGAGCTGGCTGCGGGCCATCCTGGCATGGCACCGAGCCGGCCGCCTCCCCGCGGGCTCGATGGTGAAGCTCTACTTCGGCGGCCCCGACGGCTACCTGGGCGGGGCCACGTTCGGCCTGCCACCCACCGAGACCGCCCTCGCCGCCTACCTCGAGCTGCTGGACGGCACCGGCCTGCCGTGGTCCGTGTCGGTGTTCGGCGGCGACCTGTTTTCCTCGCCCCTCGCCGACGCCGCCCTGGCCCGAGGCGGCCACCTCCACCTCGGCCTCGAGTGCCACGCCGGCGAGGGCGAGGCCGCCGAGCGGCCCACCAACGAGGCGCTGGTGCGCGCGGCCGTGACCCGGGCCGAAGCCGCGGACCGACGGGTGGCGTCACCGGACGAGGCCGCCGCCCTCCTGGGCCTGCCCGCGCGCTGAACGCGCCGCTCGAACGCGCCGGCTCCGGAGCCAGCGCGGAATGCCCGAGCGGCAGTGAGCACCGCTTCCACAGCAGCGGCGCTCGCCGGGCGCGGGCACCCTGCCTGATGGACGAGCTCAGGTGTCGGGGGCGAGCCCGAGCGCGGCGCGGATGCGGCCGGGATCGAAGCCCACCAGGCCGCCCGGCAGGTCGATCCCCTCGAAGGAGCGCAGCAGGGCCAGAAGGTCTTCGCGACGGGTCGGGTCGTCGGCCGCCTCACGAGGCGTGAGCCCGTCGAGCGCTGGGATCGACTCGTCGAGCCACGCTGTCTCGTAGTCCAGCATCATCTCGGCCACCGCCGCCGCTGCCTCCGGTGACACCTCGTCGTCGCCTGCGACGCCGGTACCCGCCCCGAGGGGTGCCCAGTCGGGCCACGACAGGGCGTCTCGGGTTTCGGGCTCGTCGACGACTGCGGCACCCGGGTCGAGGGACCGCACCACGGCGACCACGCGCTCCCACCGCGAATCGCTGTTGGTCTCGAAGACCAGGTCGCCGCCGTCGCGACGCAGGAAGGTCCTCACGATCACCTCGCCGTCATCGAGGGTGTGGTGCTCCACCCAGCGCTCGCCCTCGTCGTCGCCGCCCTCACGGCCCCCCGTGCGGTCGTACGCCGAGTCGAGCCCGTCGGCCAAAGCCGCCCACGCGATCGACGGCGTGGCCCGACCGACCCGCAGGCTGATCAGCTCGCCCTCACGGTTCGCCATCTCGGGAGGCCGGGTGGCCCACCCGTACCAGTCGGCGATCTCGTCAGCCGACGGTCGGCCATCGAGCAACGAGAGCACGGACGGACGCAGACGCAGACTGATGCGGACCGGATCGCCGAGCATGTGGTGCTCGTCACCCACGGGTACCACCACGGCCAGCAGGTACTCGCCCACGCCGAGCTCGCCCGAGGCCGCCTGCTCGGCGACCACGAGCTCGTCGCCCGTCGCCGTGTCTCGCAGCGTCAGGCTGGTGCCCGGCTCCACCGAGATCACCTCCCAGAGGCGACGCGGTTGCTCGAGCCACTCGTAGGCCACGGCCAGCTCGTCAGGGGGCAGCAGCACGCCCCGCCTCGCGAGAAACGCCTCCAGCCCCCCGCCCTCGCACGATGCGACACTGACCAGGAAGAGGGCACCGACGAAGCGCACCATGACCTGGCCGAACTCGTCGTCATCGATCTCATCGGAGCAGTTGGCCCCGGCCGCGGTGCTGGCCAGCCCGACGAGGTTGGCCCGGTGCGCAGCCGAGGTGACGAACATCACCACCTTGTTGAACAGCCATCCCGACCGCCGTTCGATCGGCAGCGAGGTGTCACGCAGGTGGCACTGCTTGAACCTTCGCCCCGAGCCGCAAGGGCACGGGTCGTTGCGCCCCACGCCCGTCGTGTCGGGCAGGAGGCCCCGGAGAAACGCGACCTCCGGCTCGTCGGCCGGCACCCCGGCCTTGGCGAACCGGCTGAGGGCGCCCGGTATGTCGCCCCGGTCAGAGGCGTAGCGCGCCAGCTCGAGCTGGGCGAAGGCAAGCTCGGGGTCGCTCCGCACGGCCGAGGTGAGCTCGGCCTCGGCGTCGAGGACACGGCCCTGCCGCTCGGCGTTCACGGCCCGCAGGTAGTGCGCGGCGCCGGCGTTCGCACCCGTCACGGCTGTCGCGAGCGTGGCCGCGAACCCGTCCAACCGATCACTGCCATCCCGGTGGATCGTGAACAGGTCGTCGGCCATCGCCAGCACCACCGACCCGTGGGCCAGCAAGCGTGCGAGCCGCTTCGGGTCGGCCTCCGCGAGCGGCGCGTCACCGAGCACGAAGGCCGAGTAGGCAGCCCGCACCTCCTCGAAGGCTTCGATGCAACACGAGTCGAACCGGTAGCGGTCGAAGAGGTGGGCCTTGGCGTTCTCCCGCCAACGCACACCGGGCGGCTCCCACTCCGACCCCTTCCGGCCCACCCACGCGCCATCACGCTCGAGGCCGGCACGGTCGAGCAGTTCGTCCAGTGGCGGATGCGGCGTGCGGAAGAGGGACAGGTCGTGCACGATCACGTCGAGCAGCACCCAATCCGGCTCGGCGCCGAGCGTGTCGTCATCGCCGACCTGCCGCTCGAATGCCTCGGCGAGCGACGCCACCACGCGGTCGACATCCGCACCGGCGTCGACTCCATGCGGCGGGTCGTCCACCCGGACCACGGACAGGGACTCGCCCGTCCGTGCGAGCGCAACCAGGTCGCCGTCGGCGAGCCCGTCCAACCAGCCCGGCGGACCGAAGAACGACCCGTTCTCGTCCGCGGCCTCGAACTCGGGCTGGTCGGCGAACGAGTACTCGTGGGTGACGCGACCGCCGCCCGCCAGGTCCATCCCGTCCCCGAGGTTCCAATCGAGCACGCCCAGGTCGGGCGTGGTGTCGATCACCTCACGGTCGAGCTCACTCTGGGTGATCCGATGGGTGAGCACGAGGCCGTCGAGCACCGACGCGGCGAGCGCCACCATGTCGTCGGGGGTCGAGATGACGTCGTCGGTCTCGAGCAGAACCTGGTCCACCACGTCGACCAGGTCGTCGTCTCGATGCCCTGCGCCTCGCCGGCGGTCGAGCAGCGGGTCGAGCACGCCGGCCTCGGCCAGCAGCTCGGCGAGGCGGCCGATGGGGAGCGGTCCGGCCTCTGCCAACACGGCCCTCGACGCCTCGAGGACCCGCTCGCCGAGCGCCTCCCAATCGACGTCGAAGGCATCGGCATCCTCGGTGTTGCTCACCCCGTCAGTCTGGCCGTTGCCCGCCAGGTCGGCGAACGCGGGAGATGACCGCTACGCCGCGGGCGAGCTCGCGACCCGCGCGACTTCGGCGTGTCCCCCGCTGCAACCGGGGGTCCGTACCCTGGGTCGATGGCCGGACGTTGGGTGCTCGAGCGGGCGGGGATCACCAACGTGTACCAGTACGGCGACGAGACGCTGCACTTCGGCGGCGGGCGCCTGCTGCTCCGCGGCGTGAACGGCTCGGGCAAGTCGACCGCCATGAACATGTTGCTGCCGTTCCTGCTCGATGCCGACACCCGCCGCATCGACGCCGCGGGCGAGCAGTCCGGGGTCCTCAGGTCGTGGATGCTCTCGGGCCGGGACGAGCCGCAGCCCCAGGGCTACCTGTGGGTCGAGTTCGGACGGGTTGCTGATCACCTCACCTTCGGGTGCGGCATCCGGGCCAACCAGTCGACCGAGCGGGTCACGACCTGGTGGTTCGTCACCGCCCGTCGCCCGGGCATCGACCTCGCCCTGGTCGAGGGCCGCCAGCCGCTCAGCGCCGACTCGCTCCGGGCCACGCTCGAACCGGGCGCGGTGTATCGCGACGATCAGCGCACCACATACCGGTCCGAGGTGCGCGCCCGGCTCTACGGCGGCGCCGACCTCGACCAGCACCTGCGGCTCCTGCACGTGGTGCGCAACCCACGGGTGGGCGACCGGATCGACGTCGACGTGGCGCAGTACCTGCACGATGCGCTGCCCCAACTGTCCGATGATGCGCTCGAGGATGCAGCCCAGCCCCTCGAAGACCTCGAGGAGCACCGGCGCAACGTCGACGACCTCGACCGCACCGCCACCGCGCTCGGGGCCATCCAGACCGTCTACCAGGCCTACGCCCGCACCGAGCTGCGCCGGACCGCGACATCCGCGCTGGCCCTCGTCGACGAGCAGGCTCGGCTCGACCGCGCCGAGCGGCGGTCGCATGCCGCAAGCGACCAGGCGGCGGTCGCGCTCGATCGGGCGGCGGCCGACCGCCGGACCGGGGCCGCGCTCGCCGAGCGCCTCGGTGACGAGATCCGCAGCCTCGAGGCCAGCGACGCCTACAAGGCAGGCGCCGAGCTGAACGACCTGCGCGAGCACGTGCAGACCCTCGCCGGGCAGGTGTCGACCGCACGCGAGGACGCCGAACGCGGCGCCGTCCGAACCGACCGGGCGGCAGACACCGTGGCCACGGCCCGAGCCGGCGCGCAGGGCGAGGCCGCCAGGCTGGCGACCCTGCTCGGCGACCTGGCCGCCGCATCTGCCTCGGTGGGACTCACCGAGCGTCCCCCCGACGCCCCCGCCGTCGATCATCGCCCGATCCGGCCCGACGGGCCGGCCGTTCCCCTCCGCGTCATCGACGAGGAGCCCATCCGGGCCCGGGTCGGTGGATTGCGGGCGGCACGCAACCACCGCGGCGGTGACGTCCGTTCGGTGCGTGAGGCGCTGGCCGCCGTCGACCAGGCCGAGGTCGACCTCCGGCGAGCGGAAGGCCGCCGGACCGACGCGGCCGACGACGAGGAGCGAACCCGGTCCATGTTCGTCGCCGCCCGCGAGGCCGCACAGTGCGCCGTCGACGAGTGGCAGCAGGCCCTGGGCTCCTGGAGCGCGCAACTGGCCGACCACCGGGCGCGCCACCACATGGACGAGCGCACCTTCTCGCTCGCCGCCGACCATGAGGCCGACCTCGTCGGCTCCCACCACCTGATCGCGGACGGCTGGCGCCACATCGCCGACCAGACGGCCGACGAGCACCGTCGGGCCCACGCCGGCCTCGACGCCCGACGGTCCGCCCACCAGGAGGTGCTCGACGACCTCGCGGACCACCTCGCCGAGCTGCAGGGCCAGGTCCTCCCCGAGCCGCCCACCGCCGCCTGGCAGAAGCGAACGGGCGTGCCGTGCCTCGCCGAACTGGTCGACTTCGCACCCCACCTGCCTGCCGACGAGCGGGCCGGGCTCGAAGCGGCCATGGAAGCGGCCGGGCTGCTCAGCGCCGAAGTGGCCGCCGACGGCCGCCTCGTGCTGGCGGACGGGCAACTGGTGGCCGGCGGGGACGCGCCCGCGACCGCCGGTGCGCTCGACGGCCTGCTCTCCGTGACCATCCCGCCCGAGTGGTCGTCCAAGATCGACGCCAAGGCGGTTCTGCAGGTGCTCGAGGCCATCTCGGCGGCCGAGAACCGGGGGGACAGCGGCATCGACCCGGCCGCAGGCGCACCCACCATGGTCACGACCGACGGCCGGTTCCGCGTCGGCCTGTTGCACGGCCGGCACCACAAAGCCGAGGCCGAGCACATCGGGCTGGCCGCCCGCCGGGCGTCCCTCCACCGTCAACGGGCCGAGGCCGCCGACGCCGTGCGACAGGCCGAGGCCGTGCGCGAAGAAATGGCCCGCCTGCTCGCCGAGGTGGTCGGACGGATCGACGAGGCCACCGGCCTCCAGCGCGCGCTGCCCTCCTCTCGAGTCCTGGTCGCGGCTGCGGCCCGCAGCGAGCACGCCGAGGTCGAGCTCGCCCAGGCCCGGATTCGCCTCGACGCCAGGCGGGCCGCGTACGTGGAGGCCGAGGGCGCCCACGCGACCCGGGTCGAGGACGCGGAGCGGCTGGCATCGAGCTTCGGCCTGCCCCTCGACCGCGTCGGGCTCGACGGCGTGGACGTCACGCTCACCGCCATCGGCACCGGCTGCGACCTCACCGATGCCGCGGCGACCTCGCTGGCCGCGTCGGTCACGCGCTGGATCGACGCCGGCACCGCGTGGGTGGCCGCCGCCGACGATCAGGGCCAGAGCGACGAGAACCTCGACCGCGTACGCCATCGACACGGCCGCCAGGCCGCCCGGCTCGCCACCCTCGAGGACAGCATCGGCGCCGACTACGACGCCGTGGTCGGCGCCATCGCCGAGGGCCGCAGCAACCTCGCGCTCGCCGAAGCCGACTTCGAGGCCGCACAGCGGCGCGAGGTCGACGCCAGCGGGCACGCCGCCACGGCCGCCGAGCAGCACCGACGTGCTGCCGAGGAGGCTGCTGAGCAACAGCGCTTTCTGACTTGATGCGCTGGCGGCGGGGTTCGGTGCCTGG